>ERZ791702.778-NODE-778-length-9671-cov-3.00562_pt1 | contig 9671 bp, 8 predicted proteins | sample MGYA00510050_ERZ791702 | MGnify/ENA primary metagenome ERZ791702 (study PRJEB30046, sample SAMN00715230) | human gut metagenome | study: EMG produced TPA metagenomics assembly of the A metagenome-wide association study of gut microbiota in type 2... | reverse complement strand
GCCAGTTAAAAAGCTTTTCCGGCTGCCCTGCTGACTGAGCACCGGCAATATATTCAGCCGGCGGCAGCTGTACATCCCAGCCTGCAGCCTGCATCGTCTGCACTGTGTAATCAAGGCACACCGGTCTGTTGTCCATGGGTATATATAACAGAGTGCCCTTAGCGGCAAATGCTGTATGAGTAGTCAACAGTAAAGCGCAAAGCAAAACACTTCGCAAAACCTTCATCATTTTTATCACTACCTTTAACTCTTTCTAAGCAGAGATATTCCTCGCCTTAATAGAATTTCTACAGCAATAAATAAAATTCCTGCGTCGACTTATAATTTCTTCTCGCATCTCTCAGTTATGATAAAAGCTCATCGCAAAACAAAAGCTCCCTGCTTCAAGGTATACCTTGAAGCAGAGAGCAAAGCTACGTTATAAAATTAGCTTAAGCGTTAGCAAATCTGCTTAAGAAATCCTGGGTACGTTTATTCTTCGGATGCGTAAACAGCTCCTGCGGCTCGCCTTCCTCAGCAATTACGCCTTGGTCGATAAAGATAACACGGTTAGAAACGTCACGGGCAAAAGCCATCTCATGCGTTACGATAACCATCGTCAGGCCTTCCTTAGCCAGGTCGCGGATAACGCGCAGAACCTCGCCAACCATTTCCGGATCCAATGCGCTTGTCGGCTCGTCCATCAAAAGAACCTCCAACGCACGTGCGATTGCCACACGCTGCTTCTGACCGCCGCTCAGCTGATGCGGTTTGGCATTTACATAAGTATCCATACCAACATGCTTCAGATATTTCAGCGCAGTTGTGCGAGCTTCTTCCTTGCTTTTGCCAAGAACCTTAACCTGACCGACCATGCAGTTTTCCAGAACGGTCATATTGTTAAACAAGTTAAAGGATTGGAACACCATGCCTACCTTAGTACGATACATAGTGAGCTTTTTGAAAGCTTCATTTACATCCGTACCACGGTAATCAATAGTGCCGGCAGTCGGATGCTCCAAATAGTTCACGCAGCGGATAAGCGTAGACTTGCCGCTGCCGGAAGGACCGATGATGCAGACAACATCACCGCGACGGACATCAAAGCTGATGCCCTTTAAAATTTCACGCTCGCCAAAGCTTTTCTTTAAATCATGGACTGATAACAAAAGTTCCTTTTCCATAGCTTAGTACCGTCCTTTCGGCTTCTTAGTAGGCAGAGGAATATCACCGCAAGGATCCATCATCGGGTCATAGGTAACCAGTTGATAATCCTTCGGGCCATCCATCTTGCTTTCCAACCAGCGCAGCAGGCGGGAAGCGGTAAAGGTCATAATAAAGTAAATTACGCAGGTAATGAAGAAAATTTCAAAGTATTTGTAATATACACCTGCAGCAGATTTAGAAGCAAAGTACAGCTCTGTTACGGAAATAACGTTCAATACAGAGGTATCCTTGATATTGATAATCAGATTGTTGCCCAGCTGCGGCATAACGTTGCGCAGAGCCTGCGGCAGAATAACGCAGCGCATAGTCTGGATATGGTCCATACCGATAGCAATTGCTGCTTCCTTTTGTCCCGGGTCAACAGATTCAATACCGCCACGCACAGTTTCTGCCATGTATGCACCGGTATTGATAGAAACAACCAAAAAGCCGGCAAACAGCGGTGACATATCGATATCAAACAGGCTCATTGCACCATAATAAACAACCATTGCCTGTACAATCATAGGCGTACCGCGGAACACCTCTACGTAAGCGTCTAATAAGCGCTGCAAACAGCGCACCAAAGTTCTCTTAACTTTGCTGTCGTTATCCTCTAAAGGAATTGTTTGAATAACACCAACAATAAGGCCGATAATACAGCCAACAAATGTGCCTACTATTGCCAACAGCAGAGTAACGACCGCGCCCTTCAGCAGGACAGAGCCATATTGCTGCAGCAGGTAGACTACCCAGCCAAAAAATGTTTCCGGCATTACATACACCACCTTAATTTAATACAAAAAGGGGCGACAACCGCCGCCCCTTGCAAATGGCGTAACTCGTTATTGCAACGCAGCTATTCCATTCTTATACAGCTTATTTTGCCAAAGGCTGTTTCTTAATAGCTTCATCCATAATCTTATTGAAGTCAGCATCGGTCATACCGCCCAGAACCTTGTTCATAGCGTCTGCCAGTTCCTTGTTGCCTTTTTTAATAGCAATGCCAATTTCAACATCTTCTTTAGAAGTTTTGAAGCCTTGACCTTCAGGGAAGGTTACCATAGTCAGTTCGGGGTTAGCAAAAGCAGCAGCCTTAGCAGTCGGGATATCGGTTACAATCAAGTTGCATTTGCCGGATTTCAGAGCAACAATCATGCCAGGAACGTTGTCGATAGCAGGCAGCTTTTTAACGTCCGGAACCTGGTCAATCTGGTCATACCAGATGGTATTCAGCTGAGAGGTAGCAATAGAGCCTTTGAGGTCGGCAACGCTCTTAGCCTGAGCTTGCGGAGAATCCTTTTTAACCAGTGCTACTACAGTTGCATAGTAGTAAGGTTTAGTGAAATCAACGGACTCTTTACGTTTGGAGGTAATGGACATACCGGCGATAGCAGCATCAATCTTGCCGCTTACTACTGCAGGAGCCAGGCCATCCCATTCGATTTTATGGATTTCCAGGTCAGCGCCCATGGAATCAGCTAATTTTTTAGCAATCATAACGTCATAACCGTAAGCATATTCGTTAGAACCGGCAATTTTTACAGCGCCGCCGTCAGCAGACGGTTGGGACCAGTTGTACGGAGCGTATGCGCATTCCATACCAACCTTCAATACCTTCTTGCCGCTGTCAGCTTTTTTATCGCCACCGCCGCAGCCAGCGGTAACAGCCATTGCTACAACCATAGCACTGCACAGGGCAGCTTTCAAAAATTTCTTCAAGTTCATCAAAAACACACCTTTCATTGTGAAATAATCTACTAAGTTACGTAATACTTTACTATATTACTGTCAAAAAAGCAAGCGTTCAAGCACAGATATAATGTATACACGAGTATAACTGCATAAAAGCCGTACTATCTCCCGCAAGAAAAAGTACGGCTTGAAATACTTAAGCTTATTTTTTCAGTCCGTTAATAATACGTTCCATAGCTTCGATGGTATTTTCACGGCTGCCGAAAGCAGTCAGGCGGAAGAAGCCTTCGCCCATTTTGCCGAAGCCTGCGCCCGGAGTACCTACAACCTGCAGTTTTTCCAGCAGGAAGTCAAAGAATTCCCAGGAGCTCATGCCGTTCGGGCATTGCAGCCAGATGTACGGAGAATGTACGCCGCCATAATATTTAATGCCAACCTTATCAAAGCCTTCCATGATAATACGTGCATTTTCCTGATAGTAAGCAATGCTTTCGCGGCATTGTTTAATGCCTTCTTCGCTAAACACAGCCTCTGCACCGCGTTGGATAATGTAAGGAACACCGTTGAACTTAGTAGTCTGACGACGCAGCCACATTTTGTTCAGCTCCATTTCCTTGCCGCTTTCGGTTTTACGAACCAGTGCATGAGGAACAACGGTGTAACCGCAACGGGTACCGGTAAAGCCGGCAGTCTTGGACAGAGAGCACAGCTCGATAGCGCATTTTTTAGCATCCTCGATAACGAAAATGCTGCGCGGAATTGCCGGATCAGTTACATATGCTTCATAAGCAGCATCATACAGAATAACAGCATTATTTTTCAGTGCATAAGCAACCCATTGCTCCAGCTGCTCTTTGGTATAAGCAGAGCCGGTCGGGTTGTTCGGAGAGCACAGATAAATTACGTCAGCCTTAACATTTTCGTCCGGCATCGGCAGAAAATCATTTTCCGGCTTGCCTTCCATATAAATAATGTGACGGCCGCACATAATGTTGGTATCCAGATATACAGGGTATACCGGATCAGGAATCAGGATAGTGTTTGCATTGCTGAAAATATCGGTGATATTAGCGCAATCGCTCTTTGCACCGTCGCTGATGAAAATTTCATCGCTTTCCAGGGTAACGCCGAAGGAAGCATAATATTTTACCAGTGCTGCATGCAGAAAATCATAGCCCTGCTCAGGACCATAGCCGCGGAAAGTTTCCTGTACGCCCATTTCTGCTACAGCCTTCGCCATTGCATCAACAACACATTTTGCCAGCGGCAGGGTAACGTCGCCAATACCCAGGCGGATAATCTTTTTGTCCGGATGTGCCTCAGCATAAGCGCTTACCTTGTGAGCAATATCAGCAAAAAGAAAGCTTTCTTTTAAGTTACAATAGTTTTCGTTTACAAATGCCATTGAAAAACCCCCATTATTAAAATCATTTTAAATTTATAGCAAACACCTGAAAAATTACTAGCTGCAAGCATTGCGATACCTGCAGCCAGTAGTTCAAGCAATTTGTTTACTCGTTAATAACACTCTCAGGAATATCAATTACGCCGTCAAATACTGCGACTGCGTTGCCCTCCAGGGTAACATGGTCATTCAGCTCATGCGTAACCTTGAGCAGACCGCCTTTGCAATGTACATTGAGCGGTTCGCCCTTCTTGCCTGCTTTATTCAGCATAATGCAGGCTACGGTAACAGCGCTCGCACCGGTGCCGCAGGCCCAGGTTTCGCCGCTGCCACGCTCCCAAACGCGGAACTTAACAGTATTCTTATCCAGAACCTGTACAAACTCAGTGTTCACGCCTTCCGGGAACAGCTTATGATGTTCAAATTGCGGTCCCAGCTCTTCCAGGTTCAGGCTGTCCACATCATCCACAAAGGTAACAAAGTGCGGATTGCCCATAGAAATTGCCGTACCGTTATAGAAAACCTTTTCTTTGGTTACATCATCATGATTATCATTCAGAACAATTGCCTGGTCAACGAAAATATAATGATCGCAGTTCATCGGAATTTCGGTAGCACGGAAAACAGGCTTGCCCATATCTACCTTCGCACCTACAACCTCACCGTTTTCGACAACCATTTCAATTTCCTTTACACCGGAAAGTGTTTCCAGCGTAATAGTAGTTTTATCGGTCAGACCTTTGTCATGCACAAATTTAGCTACGCAGCGCACGCCGTTACCGCACATCTTACCTTCGCTGCGGTCAGCGTTGAACATACGCATTTTGAAATCAGCAACGTCAGATTTGCAAACGCAGATAAGACCGTCACTGCCAATACCAAAGCGTCTATGACTTACATATTCGGAAATAGCGCCCGGGTTCGGCAGCATCTCCTTGGTGCAGTCTACATAGACATAATCATTACCAGCACCATGCATTTTTGTAAATTCTATTTTCATGGCCCTTCCTCCTTTGAATCCTCTTTACTCATTATAACAAAAATATACTGAAATTCCAACCGGATAAACAATAAAGTTAGCTTTAGCGCACAAAAAAGCCGGCACATTTCCGTACCGGCATATTACAATGAGCAGTATTTCCTTTTTATCAGCAATATATTCACTTACAACAGCATTTTACAGCAAAAATTACGCCTTAAATTATTTATGCAAATCTTTTAGACGGTCTGCACCACATCAGCGCAGCAAAAATCAGCACAGCGGTCACACCCATGCTTACAGGATAAACATACATTAAGGTACGGAAATCATGATACACAGGGAAAACAAAGGCAACCCACAAGAAGCGTACACCGCAGACACCTAAAATCGTAAGCAGTGACGGTAAAAACGATATGCCGAAGCCACGCAGATAACCGGACATAACATCATACGAAAGGCTGAAAATGTAGGCACAGAATACAATAGAAGCCCTGATATAACCAAGCCTGATAACCTCGCTGTCATCATTGATGAGCGCAATAAGCCTGTCTCCGAAGAGAAATACGATAAGCATACAAAAGCCTGTACAGATAGCATCCTCCAGCAGGCATAAGCGTAAAATCTTGCGACAACGTGCCATCTGTCTGGCGCCATAATTCTGCCCGACAAAGGTTGTGCACGCCTGTGTAAAGGAGCTGAAGATACTGAACGCTACCATCTCCAGAATCAGTGAAGCACTGGAGGCAGCAATTACCTCTGTTCCCAGGCTGTTGATAGCCCCCTGAATAACAACATTCGCCAGGCTGAAAACTGCGCCTTGGATGCCTGCAGGCAAGCCGATGCTTACAATTTCTTTCAGCGTAGGCATATCAAGGTGCAGCTTACTCCATTCCAACTTAATTATAGAATCTGTTTTCAGCAATAAGCGAAGCAGAATCAAAGCAGAAACCGCGTTAGCCAACACTGTAGCAATCGCTACACCGGTAACATCCAGCTTGCATACGCAGACAAAGAATAAATCCAGCACAATATTAACCAGGCTGGCTGCAATAAGCGCCATCAACGGTTTTTGCGTTTCACCGATACTGCGGAAAATAGCCGCCTCAAAATTGTACAGCAAAATAATCGGCATACCTAAAAAATATATCCTGAGGTACATCACAGCTGAAGGTAAAACTTCTGCCGGAATTTCCAGCAAACCTAAAATCGGCACAACAGCAAACTGTGCAAAAACAGCAACCGCAATACCGATAATCAGCGAAAGCAGTACAGCAGTATGCACCGCCTTCTTTACGCCTTCCGTATCACGTCTGCCGATAGACTGCGCAATAACAACATTGGAGCCTAAGGCCAGGCCTAAAAACAGAAATATAATCATACCGATAATCGGCAAATCTGTTCCTACGGCAGCCATCGCTGCAGTCCTGTCGCTGTTAGCAAAGTTGCCGGCAATTACTACGTCTGTAGCGGTAAAAAACTGCTCTAAAATAGCTGTTGCAGCTACCGGCATAGAAAATTTTAGTATTTTATCCCATAAGGAACCATTAAGCATGTCCATGCTTGTCCGCATATTTTCAATACCTTCTCTTTCTTTTAGCTAGTGATAGATATTATAATACTAAATTTAGGCAATAGCAAATTGATATTTTCTATGCCCGGTTATAGTTATAAGGCATAATATAACGCTTATGATAAGCAATGCTTACCATACAAAAAGCCGATACATTTCTGTATCAGCTTTTCGTTCATAAAATATTTCATTTAAGCAGTCTGTTTACGCATATAAGTACGCATAACCAGCAATGTTACAAATAATAAGCACAGCGTAATCGGCAAAGCAATCAGAGCCAAGGAGCTTTCCGTAAAGTACGCAATACCGCCGGCAATCAGATATCCGGCAACAGACACGGAAGCTGCAGTCAAAGCATAGGGCAGCTGTGTGGAAACGTGGTTAACGTGGTCGGAATGCGCACCTGCGGATGCCATAATCGTTGTATCGCTGATAGGCGAGCAGTGGTCACCGCATACCGCACCACTCAGGCAGGCAGCAATAGAGATAATCAGCATTTCATAGGTATCGCCGGAACCGAAAACGTTGCAAACAACAGGAATCAGAATAGAGAAGGTACCCCAGCTTGTACCGGTAGAGAACGCAAGGAACATAGCAACAACAAAGATAATTGTCGGCAGGAACATTTTCAGGATACCAGCAGAGTTTGCAACAAGATCATGCACATAGAACTTTGCACCCAAAAGACCGGTCATACCGGACAGAGTCCAAGCCATGGTCAGAATCATAATCGGCGCAACCATTGCTCTGAAGCCTGCAGGAATACACTCAGTAAATTCCTTAAAGGTCATTACGTTGCGCACCATGTAGAAGCAGAAGGTAAAGAAGAAGGTTGCCATGCTGCCGAGTACCAGGCCTTTAGGAGCGTCAGCACCTGCAAAAGCATCAACAAAGCTTTCGCCTGTGAAGAAGCCACCGCTATAAATCATACCGATAATACAGCAGATAATAAGTACAATTACAGGCAGTACAAGGTCAATAACCGCACCGTTAGGCTTATCGGTATTGTCATCATCATCACCATACGGACGAGCAGCAGTAGTAAACAGGTCACCCTTATTTGCGTTATCCTCATGAACCTTCATGCTGCCGAAATCAAATTTCATGATGGTCAAAAGAAGCATCATAGATAAGGTAGTAATTGCGTAGAAGTTATAAGGAATAGTCTGCAGGAACATGTTAAAGCCGTTAATATCAGAGCCTTTAGGTACTGATGAGGTTACAGCTGCAGCCCAGCTGGAAACCGGCGCAATAATACAAATCGGCGCAGCAGTTGCGTCAATAAGATATGCCAGCTTTGCACGGCTAACCTGATGTCTGTCGGTAACAGGACGCATTACAGAACCAACCGTCAGACAGTTGAAATAGTCATCGACAAAAATAAGTACACCCAGTGCAATAGTAGCGAGCTGCGCACCAACGCGGGTCTTGATATTTTTAGAAGCCCACTGGCCGAAGGCAGCACTGCCGCCAACCTTGTTCATAAGAGCTACCATGATACCAAGAATAACCAAAAATACCATAATACCAACGTTACCGCTATCCGACAGCTTGGTAATCATGCCGCCGTTTTCATTGTAAAGCATAGTATTTAAACCAAGCTCAAGATTACCATTGGAATATAACAGTGCACCGATTGCGATACCTACGAACAAAGAAGAATATACTTCCTTAGTAATCAAGGCCAAAGCAATTGCGATAACCGGAGGCAGCAAAGCGCCGATAGTCGAATATACGGCAGGCTTATAGGTTTCAGGATCAACAGTGTTAGGATGCTGTCCGCTTATATAAAATAGGCCAGCCATGATAACAAGCAGTATCGCCAAAAATAAGTAATTGTTTTTTCTCATCTAATTAATCACTCCATAATTTTTTTCTAAAAAGTCCGAAAAAATTATATCATGATTACGTAACTAAAAGCAAGTGTATTATAAAAAATCGCTGACAAATTGTTAAAAATTATACATTGTTGTGTAAATAAGTGCAAAACAGGGCACTTTAACACTGGTTTATATTGCTTTAATGTCTATTCACAGTTGACAAATTTCGAGGCTTACAGAGCAGGCGCATATATTCTTTATTCGCGCATCCAAGAAGCGAGTCTGCAGAACAACGCTGATTGATAAGAAGGCAAGTAAATTGAGCGAAGGATATATCGTGTAAGGAATAGCAATTTTAGCGAATGAGTGTCCGGAATCATCTGCAGGCGCATCTATCATGCTCATGCTGATTGACTGTCACACATAAAACTCTGGTAAATTGAGCGAGAGGTATATCGTGTAGGGAATAGCAATTTTAGCAAATGAGCATTTGGAACCATAGAAGTGTCGCAACTGTCTGAGCGCTAAGCAAGCTACTGTAGAAAAATCTCTCAGCATAGCGCGAGTTTTGCGGCACTTCGTCATGGTTCCATGCGAAATTTGCGTTGTGCCCTATGGGCACGGGAAAATTGCTACTGACTGGAACGATATACCTCTCGCGAAGATGAAAAAATGGATAGAAAGCCTGACACATGCTTGCGCGTCGTTTCACTCCTTCAAGCATGGCTATCTATCCCTCCCAAAATACTCCCTGCAGCAATACTTCATTAAGAAACTCCAGCGGCTGACTTAACTGCATAACAGTAGATTCTATCCTCAGTCAAAAAGCATGTAAACATGCTTTTCGACACGCCTCGCCACAATCGCGCCTATGCGTCGCAAAGCTCCTTTAGGCACGGTGGCTGGGCAGCCAGACCCGCTGCTGGTCATAAGATGGCTGCAGGCAGAAAAAAAGAACTCACACATTGTGTGAGTTCTTTTTTTCTAACCGGCAGCTATCTATCCTCCCAGGCC
>ERZ791702.776-NODE-776-length-9702-cov-2.79662_pt1 | contig 9702 bp, 11 predicted proteins | sample MGYA00510050_ERZ791702 | MGnify/ENA primary metagenome ERZ791702 (study PRJEB30046, sample SAMN00715230) | human gut metagenome | study: EMG produced TPA metagenomics assembly of the A metagenome-wide association study of gut microbiota in type 2... | reverse complement strand
TCAAAGCACCTGTCCCGGCCTTATTTGAACAAATCTGTAAAGCGCAGGGAGTGATGTGAGATGGCAACATGGAACTCGAGAGGACTTAGAGGTTCGACACTGGAGGAATTTATCAATCATTCGAATGAAAGATACAGTGAGATGGGACTTGCACTGATGCAGAAAATCCCGACACCGATCACTCCGGTACGTATGGATAAAGACCACAGACAGATCACACTTGCGTATTTCGACAAAGCAAGTACGGTAGACTATATCGGAGCAGTGCAGGGAATTCCGGTCTGTTTTGATGCGAAGGAGTGTAATGTAGATACCTTCCCGCTTCAGAATGTACACGAGCATCAGATGGACTTTATGGAAAAGTTTGAACGGCAGGGCGGGATTGCTTTTTTTCTGATCTATTATACAGCAAGAAATGAGCTTTATTACATGCAGTATACACAGATCCGTAAGTTTTGGGACCGCGCGCAGAGTGGGGGACGCAAGAGTGTCCGGCTGGAAGAATTAGATCCTGAATGGTTTTTTCAACTGAAAAATGGCTATTTTGTGCCGTATCTGGATTTAATTCAGAAAGATTTGGAAACGAGGGATTGACAGAATCCTACAAAGTCCGTATAATTACAAACAGGTTTTAACGTGGTAGCACACTAAAGTGAAAAACCAAGAAAAGACAGGAAGGTGAACGAGACATGGAGCAGAAGTTACATACCCCGGAAGGCGTTCGGGATATTTATAATAGAGAATGTGCCATTAAACTGGCATTGCAGAAAAAGCTGAATACTGTATTGCATTTATATGGATATCAGGACATACAGACACCGACATTTGAATATTTTGATGTATTCCGCAAGGAGATCGGTTCGACATCGATCAGAGATCTTTATAAATTCTTTGACAGAGAGGGGAATATTCTGGCATTGCGCCCGGATATTACACCGTCCATTGCAAGAGCAGTGGCAACACTGTTTGAGACAGAGAATTTTCCAATTCGTCTGTGTTATGCCGGAAATACATTTATCAATCATTCCAGTTATCGTGGACGCCTGAAAGAAAATACGCAGCTTGGTGCAGAGCTGATTGGTGTAGATTCTATTGAGGCAGATGCAGAAATGCTTGCAATGGTTGTGGATGGACTTAAGAAAACAGGCCTGAAAGAATTCCAGGTAAGTATCGGACATGTTGATTTTATTCAGAGTCTTTTCGAGGCAACGAATCTGGAAGACGAACAAAAAGAAGAGATCCGTACATTGATTGCGAACAGAAACTTCTTTGGTGTGGAAGAGATTCTCGATCATTATGAGATTGCCGATCAGGTGAAAGAAGCGTTTCATCAGCTTCCGGAACTGACAGGTGGACCGGAGATCCTTGCAGATGCAGGACGCATTGCTCCGGGTGAAGCAGCAAGACTTGCGGTAGAACGTCTTCGCCAGATTTATGATCTGCTGAAGATTTACGGAGTAGAGGATCATGTAACTTTTGATCTGAGCATGAGCGGAAGTTATGGATATTATACAGGAATCATTTTCCGTGCCTATACTTATGGTACCGGAGATGCAGTTGTACGTGGAGGACGTTACGACCACCTTCTTGAGAAGTTTGGAAAGAAGACACCGTCGATCGGATTCGCAATCATTCTGGATGAACTTATGAGTGCACTGGATCGTCAGAAGATCAAAGTAGAGACAGGACACCGCAATCTGCTTGTTTATACGGATGCAACGGAACAGTGGGCAATTTCCCTTGCAAGAACATTTCGTGCAAAAGGAAAAAATGTTGAGATGATGAAGAGAAACTCCTGGGATGAAAGAGAGACTTTTGAAGCGTATGGAAAGCGTTCTTCTGTTGCAAGTATGCTTTACTTAAGAGAGGACCGGAAGATTGAAGTGATCAATCTTCAGACAGGAGAAGAGAAGCTAGTCAATACAAAAAAGAAAACAAAGCAGCAATAAAGGAGCAGATCAATGAGATATTTAACATTTGCCCTTACAAAGGGAAGACTTGCAAAGAAGACACTGGAGATGCTGGAGCGTCTTGGAATCACATGCGAGGAAATGAAAGATAAGGATTCCAGAAAGCTGATTTTTGTAAATGAAGAACTGGGATTGAAATTCTTTCTCGCAAAAGGACCGGATGTGCCGACTTATGTAGAGTACGGAGCAGCAGATATTGGAGTTGTCGGAAAAGATACGATTATCGAAGAGGGACGTAAAGTCCATGAAGTCCTGGATCTTGGATTCGGAAAATGCAGGATGTGTGTGTGTGGATATGAAGAGGCAGCAGAAAAACTGAAACATCATGAACTGATCCGTGTGGCAACGAAATACCCGAATATCGCGAAAGATTATTTCTACAACAAGAAACATCAGACAGTAGAAATTGTGAAATTAAACGGTTCGATCGAACTTGCACCGATTGTTGGCTTATCTGAAGTCATCGTAGATATCGTAGAAACCGGTTCTACATTGAAAGAAAACGGACTGGTCGTACTTGAAGAAGTGTGCCCGCTGTCAGCGCGAATGATCGTCAATCCGGTCAGCATGCGAATGGAAAATGACAGAATCAAAGAGCTGATCACAAATTTAAGAAATCTTCTGAGGGAGGAATAGACAAATGCGTATAGAGAAACTGAATGAGAATACGAAGAAGAATCTTCTGGATGACCTTTTAAAGAGAAGCCCAAATAACTATGGGAAGTTTGAAGCAAGTGTTCAGGAAATATTGAATGCGGTGAAAGAAAAGGGAGACGAGGCTGTATTTGAATATACAGAGAAATTTGACGGAGTCAGACTGGACGCAGAGCATCTTCTTGTAACGGAAGAAGAGATCGCGGAAGCATATGAGCAGGTAGATGATGAACTGATCGCTATTATCAGAAAAGCACTTGTGAATATCAGAGACTATCACCAGAAACAGATGCAGTACAGCTGGTTTGACAGTAAACCGGACGGAACAATTCTTGGACAGAAAGTGACAGCACTCCAGAGAGTCGGTGTTTATGTTCCTGGCGGAAAGGCAGCTTACCCATCTTCTGTACTTATGAATATCATGCCGGCGAAGGTTGCAGGTGTAGATGAGATCATCATGGTAACACCTCCAGGAAAAGATGGAAAGGTAACTCCGACAACACTGGTTGCGGCAAAAGAGGCCGGTGCAGATAAAGTTTACAAGGTTGGTGGAGCTCAGGCAATTGCAGCACTTGCATATGGAACAGAGTCTATTCCGAAGGTAGATAAGATCGTAGGACCTGGAAATATCTACGTAGCTCTTGCTAAGAAAGCGGTTTATGGATTTGTCAGCATTGACTCAATCGCAGGACCAAGCGAGATCCTTGTTCTTGCTGATGAGACGGCAAATCCACGTTTCGTGGCAGCAGATCTTCTGTCTCAGGCAGAGCATGACGAGATGGCATCTGCAATTCTGGTTACAACAAGTATGGAACTTGCAGAGAAAGTATCTGCACAGACAGATGCATTTGTAAAAGAGCTTTCCAGAGGCGAGATCATTCAGAAATCCCTGGATAATTATGGACATATTCTCGTTGCAGAGACAATGGAGGATGCAATCGATGCAGCAAATTCTATTGCTTCCGAACATCTTGAGATCGTGACAGCGAATCCGTTTGAGGTGATGACAAAAATCCGTAATGCCGGAGCTATTTTCATCGGAGAATATTCCAGTGAGCCGCTCGGAGATTATTTTGCAGGACCGAACCATGTCCTTCCGACAAACGGAACAGCAAAATTCTTCTCACCGCTATCTGTAGATGATTTTATTAAAAAATCAAGCATCATTTCTTACTCAAGAAATGCACTTGAGAAGATCCACACAGATATCGAGAAATTTGCAGAGGCAGAACATCTGACAGCACATGCAAATTCAATCAAAGTAAGATTTGAAAAATAAGAGAAAAGGAGCTGTGAGTGTAATGCAGAACAGAATCGGAAGCTGCAAAAGAAAGACAAAAGAGACAGATATTGAACTGACAATCAATCTGGATGGACAGGGAAAGAATCAGATTGATACAGGAATTCCGTTTTTTGATCATATGCTGGATGGATTTGCAAGACATGGATTATTTGATTTAAATGTTAAAGTGCGTGGGGATCTTGAAGTGGATTCCCATCACACGATCGAAGATACAGGAATCGTACTGGGACAGGCAATCGCACAGGCACTTGGAGATAAGGCCGGAATTAAGCGATACGGATATTTTGTACTGCCAATGGATGAGGTTCTTGCTCTTGGAGCAGTTGACCTTTCCGGCAGACCGTATCTGAACTTTCAGGCAGATTTTACAGTACCGGTGCTTGGAACAATGGATACAGAGATGGTGCGTGAATTTTTCTATGCAGTTTCCTATAGTGCTGCAATGAACCTGCACCTTAAGATCCTTGATGCAGGGAATAATCATCATATGGCAGAGGCTTTATTTAAAGCATTCGGAAAGTCTTTGGATATGGCGGTATCAGAAGAGCCAAGAATAAAAGAAGTATGGTCTACAAAGGGAAGCCTTTAACGGCGTGACAGAAGGAGTAAGAAGGAATTATGTATAAAAGACTGACCCCTTGTATTTTTATAGAAAGAGGGAAAGCGGTGCAGTGGTTCGATGACAGAACTGTGATCGCAGATGATGTGATGGAACTTGCACGCCACTACAATGAAAGAGGAGCGGATGAACTGATCATTTTCGATCTGTCAGACTCAGATGAAGAACATGATGAGACGATCAACCTCCTCAAACAGATTAACCGTGCAATCAGTATTCCAATGGTTGTCGGAGGAAACATCAGACGTGCAGAAGATGTGAAGAAGATTCTTTATGCCGGAGCGAAACGTGCAATGCTGAACTTTTCTAAGGCATTGTCTATTGAGTTGATCGAAGAAGTATCCAAGCGTTTTGGAAAAGAGAGAATCGCTGTATCGTTAAATGATTTCGATGCATTGTTTAAACAGCAGCATCTGATCGAAGCATATAGTACAGAGATGATATTTATGCATCGCCTGGATCTGAATTCTGTTGTAAATGTTACAGAAACGCAGTGTGTTGTTGTCACGGATACGATGGATGAAAACGAGATCCTTAATATTTTAAAGAGTGATGGTGTAAAAGGTGTATCCGGAAGATTCATCAGTCGTTTGGATATGGACTTTAACAAATTTAAAGAAGTTTGTGCAGAAAACGGGATTCAAATGACATCCTTTGAAAGTCAGATGGATTTCGGAGAATTTAATTTGAATGCAGATGGATTAATTCCTGTAATTGTTCAGGACTATAAGACAAATGAAGTTTTAATGATGGCTTATATGAATGAAGAAGCATTTGATCACACAGTAAAGACCGGACGCATGACTTATTACAGTAGAAGCAGAAAATGTCAGTGGGTCAAAGGCGAGACATCCGGGCATTTCCAGTACGTGAAATCTCTTGCAATCGACTGTGACAGAGATACGATGCTTGCAAAGGTAGAACAGATCGGAGCGGCATGCCATACAGGAAATCGTTCTTGTTTCTATACAACAATTGTCGGAAATGATTACGATGCCAAGAATCCGGTTCAGATTTTTGAGTCCGTATATCAGACAATTGCGGATAGAAAAGAAGGTTCTTATACGAACTATCTTTTTGAAAAAGGTCTGGATAAGATCCTGAAAAAGGTTGGAGAAGAGGCGACAGAAGTTGTGATCGCTGCAAAAAATCCAGATGTCGAGGAAGTGAAGTATGAATTATCTGATTTCCTTTATCATGCAATGGTTCTCATGGTAGAAAAAGGGATTACCTGGGAAGACATTACAGGAGAACTGGCTGACCGGTAGAAAACGCTGTATCAGATTTTCCTGGAAGAATAAAGCAGAAGAAACTTTCATAAACTAGAAAAAAAGAAGATGGAGAGGATCTTTCGTGCAGGAAAAAGAATCAGAAGTCCGCAGGCGTAGATTGTTGGAAGAAAATCGCAGACGACAGCGGAATACCGGTATGATAACACCGGCAATTCATCCAAGATACGGTCGTTTATATCGGGAATTATATCCGGATGGTCTGGAGCAAAGTGCAGGAAATGGAGCAGAAGATCTGGATAAGAAAGAAAATAGCAGAGGAAGCTTTACTACCAGATTGATCCTGTCCACTTTTCTGTTTCTTGTGTTTCTTTATGTCAGTCAGAACAGTGTAGAACTTCAAGGGATAAGCAGCCATGAGATTATAGAGAAGATTCAGGAAAACCATGATATTTTCTTGATAGACTAAAAGTGTAATCTTGACACGGAAACAGTAGGTTGATAAAATATTATTGACGTTTATTTTATAGTATATGAGAGGCGTTGATTGGATTCAGCGCCTTTTTCATTGCATGAGAAGGAGGAAATGAGAGATGATTAAAGTATGGATAGCCGGCTCAAACGGCCAGATCGGTCGAGCACTGAACGACATTCTGGATCCATTAGAGATCGAAGTGCTGAATACGGATGTGGATGATCTGGATATTACAAACACAGAGGAAGTTCTTAACTTCGGTATTGTGAACCGTCCGGATGTGATTATCAACTGCTGTGGTATTACAGACACCGATCTGTGCGAAAAAGAACCGGAACATGCTTACCGGGTAAATGCACTTGGAGCAAGAAACTTAAGTATCGTCGCAAGAAAGAATGGCGCAAAGATCGTCCAGCTTTCAACAGATGACGTATTTGACGGACAGAGCAAGAAACCGTATACAGAATTTGATGATACGAATCCACTGACTGTTTATGGAGCATCCAAAAGAGCTGGTGAGAATTATGTGAAAGAATTCACACACAAGCATTTCATTATCCGCAGTAACTGGGTTTACGGAAAAGGTGGAAATAACTTTGTTAACCGTGTGCTCGAAATGGCAGAACAGGGAAAAACACTTTCTGTAGCAGGAGATCAGTTTGGTTCCCCGACAAGTGCCAAAGATCTCGCAAGAATGATCCTGTATCTGATCAGTACGAATGAATATGGTACTTATCATGTAACTTGCAGTGGAGTCTGCAATCGTTACGAATTTGCTCAGGAGATCTTGAGATTGTCAGGGAAAAACGTTGAATTAAAGGCAGTTCCGACAGAACAGTCAGACCTTTCTTCTGTCAGACCACCGTATGCGGTATTGGACAACTTCATTCTCCGTATTATTGATATGTATGATATGCCGGATTGGAAAGAGTCATTAGAAGAGTATATGAAAGAAAGAACGGAGAATTAGAATGAAAAATAAGAATGTGAAAGATGAAAAGAAAGAGAAGAAAATTGGTCTGACGACCAAGATTTTCATTGCTCTGCTTTTAGGTGCTGTTTTTGGAATTGTACTTTGTTATCTGATTCCAGACAGCAAGGTGAAAAATGATATTATTGTAGAAGGAATCCTCTATGTGATCGGACAGGGATTCATCCGTCTGATGAAGATGCTTGTTGTACCGCTTGTATTTTGTTCCCTTGTGTGCGGAAGTATGGCAATCGGAGATACGAAGAAGCTCGGAACAGTAGGTGTCAGAACATTGGTATTCTACCTCGCAACAACAGCTCTTGCTGTAACAGTTGCTTTATCAGTTGGTAATCTGATCAATCCGGGTATCGGACTTGATATGAGTGCAATCAAGACAAGTGCGTCCACAGTTGAGACAATGGAAGCAACTTCCCTGACAGATACAATCCTAAATATCATTCCGGACAACCCGATCAATTCCCTGGCAAGTGGAACAATGCTTCAGGTTATCGTATTTGAGCTGATCATTGGTGTTATCCTTGCGAAGATGGGTGAACGTGCAGAGACAGTTGCGAACTTCTTCAGCCAGTTCAATGACATTATGATGGAAATGACAATGATGATCATGAGCCTTGCACCAATCGGTGTATTCTGCCTGATCAGCCGTACTTTTGCTACAATCGGATTCAGTGCATTTGTTCCGCTGGCAAAATACATGATCGCAGTACTTTTGGCACTTGCGATCCAGTGTCTGGGAGTATATCAGATTCTGTTAAAGATTTTCACAGGACTGAACCCGATCCGCTTCATCAAGAAATTCTTCCCGGTTATGGCATTTGCATTCTCTACAGCGACATCAAATGCGACAATCCCGCTTTCTATTGAAACACTTACTAAGAAAGTCGGAGTTTCCAAGAAGATTTCTTCCTTTACGATTCCACTCGGAGCAACAATCAACATGGATGGTACTTCCATCATGCAGGGTGTTGCAGTTGTGTTCGCAGCACAGGCGTTTGGAATCCATTTGAGCATGGCAGACTATATTACCGTTATCGGAACAGCAACACTGGCATCTGTCGGAACAGCCGGAGTACCAAGTGTTGGTCTGGTTACACTGACAATGGTATTTAACTCTGTCGGACTTCCGGTTGAAGCAATCGGTCTGATCATGGGTATTGACCGTATCCTTGATATGACAAGAACAGCTGTTAATATCACAGGTGATGCCGTATGTACAACAATCGTTGCACATCAGAATAAAGCTCTGGATAAGAAAGTCTTTTATGAGACAGAGTAAGAGTGAATAGATAGTATATGTACTGTCTATGGTATAGAATGATATAAGAGAAACCCCTGGTTTACGTCTGGAATGATGTGAAACAGGGGTTTTATGATACGGTTGATCAGTGCATAAGAAGCGATGGAATGGTATAATTCTATTATTGATAGATTTTAATAACAGGAGGCTTATACCATGGAACGAGTAGTAAATTTTTTAAAAGAAGCAGAGACATATTATTTGGCAACAGTGGAAGGAGACCAGCCAAGAGTTAGACCTTTTGGAACAGCGCATGTTTTTGAAGGAAAACTGTATATTCAGACCGGAAAGGTGAAGGATGTTTCAAAACAGATTCACGCAAACCCAAAGGTAGAAATCTGTGCATTTAAAAATGGAGAGTGGCTTCGTGTAGCCGGAGAACTTGTAGAAGATGACAGAAGAGAAGCAAGACAGTCTATGCTTGATGCTTATCCATCTTTACAGAATATGTACTCAGCAGATGATGGAAATACAGAGGTGTTCTATTTTAAGAATGTGACAGCTACATTTTCATCATTTACACATAAACCGGAAGTAGTGAAGTTTTAAGGACAACATAAAATGGAGAAAAGTAAGAAGAAAAAAATATATAAAAAGATAGATGTGGTCAGTTTTTATAAGAGCATTGTTGATCAGGATAGGGCATCCGTTGTTATATGCAATCTCAAGCATGAGATTATTTACATGAATCCGGCAGCTGTTATCAGCTATGCGAAGCGAGGCGGCGATAAACTTATTGGAAGAAGTCTGTTAGATTGTCATAATCCGGAATCAAAAGATAAAATACAGCAGGTAGTGGACTGGTTTGCAGTAGATGAAAGCCATAATATCGTTTATACTTTTCACAATGAGAAACAGAATAAAGATGTTTACATGGTGGCACTCAGAGATGAGGGAAAGTTGATAGGATATTATGAGAAACATGAATATCGAAATGCAGAGACTATGAAACAATACGATTTGTGGTGATGGAGCAGGCAGAAAGGAAAATAAATGAGAAAAGCAATCGTATATGCATCTGTACATCATAGAAATACAGAAAAATTAGCAAAAAACATAGCAGAAGAGTGTCAGGTTGATTTGATTGATGCTGTAAAACAGCCAGATGCAGATCTGAGTAGTTATGATATAATTGGGTTTGCATCAGGAATCTATTTTTCAAAA
>ERZ791702.775-NODE-775-length-9747-cov-2.6982_pt1 | contig 9747 bp, 22 predicted proteins | sample MGYA00510050_ERZ791702 | MGnify/ENA primary metagenome ERZ791702 (study PRJEB30046, sample SAMN00715230) | human gut metagenome | study: EMG produced TPA metagenomics assembly of the A metagenome-wide association study of gut microbiota in type 2... | reverse complement strand
TACAGTCTACAACAAGGCTGTAGTAGAACACGGAGATTATAAAAAAGTCGCTCATATTGCAGAGTGTGGAAAAATTACATGGTATGCAGAACCTGGAACCGTTCCGGGGAAAGATTTGCTGCGAATTGAACACACCGCCGACGCCATGTGCGCGAATTGGGAGCATTTTCTTAATCTTATGCCGTTAACGCAGAGATATGAGAAGTTGGGTGACATGATACCGGAAAACGTATATTTCTATATCGCTAATCTAGGTGGCGGCTTAGAAAGAAAAATAAAAGCTATGAAAGATTATATTTACAACAACTAGGAGCGCGAACAAATGAGAAATACAGCAAAAATCGAAACCGTATACACCTATGCGGAGTGGTGCAAGCTTGTAGAGCGCCACGGGAAAACAATTTTAAAAAGATACATAAAAAGAAAATTGAGAACAGCGACCCGGTTTATTTTCCGGGCTTCGGTACTCTATCTCGTATATGCTTTTTGCTATGCGGTAGCGTATCAACTATAGAAAGGAGCTGGACACCATGACAGAAATTGAAAAAATTATGAGCGAAACAAAGGGAATAGCCGAGAATATCAAAGCAAATTACACGCTTGAAAAAACCGCTTTACAGTTTGGTTACAAAATACTTATCGAAAAAGAAAATAGAAATTGCATCACATTATGCGATGACTTTTATTATTTTGATGAATCCGTGAAAGAAGCGGAAGAAAAAATTGATAGATACATTAAATGTATCGAAGTATACGCCGGAGAGCTGCACCAATACGGCGAAAGCCTGAAAAGGCTATTCCAACGTAAATTATGCATAGAGATTTTATATCTCTATGGGCTGTAAATAAAGAGCCGGACGCGTTCCGGTTTTTATGATAACCGGAAAACTAATGAAAGGAAGTGGATATCATGAAAGAAATAACAATAAACAGAGCACCGCAGGCAATGAGAATTGAAGCAATTAAAGGCTTGCGCAGTTTTGATGATGTTTGGGAGCTTGACAGCATAGCAGCGGACGCATGGCAGGAAATATTTGAGGGAGTCGAGAAAGGTATATATAACTATGCTTCATGGGATGCCGCGCCGATCACGTCAAAAAGCGGAAGCGTTTCATTTTTGCGTCACGGCCTGACGCGATCAATCAAAGAGCCGGACAAATTACAATTAACTTGTATACTGGTCAAGGATGGCGAAGAAATCCCGCTAAGCGATTTACAAGTGAACCTTTACGAGTTTTTAAAAGAAACACCGACCAACGCAAAAATTACAATTGAATAGCAGAAAGAAAGCCAACGCCGATATAATAATCGGTATTGGCTTATTGCTGTTTATGTATATTCTTTTTGTAGCTGCTTCATGCGGTCTTTTATCGCTTTTCTAACAGTATCCGGCATATTACGGAACTGCGGAACAATGCCAAAAAAATCCGACATGATAAGCGCGCCAAATGCATTCGAATCTACTTCCAGTGGTTGCAGATTGTACTGTTCGATACTGATCCGGTCACTTGTCCTATATTCTTCTAGGCTTTCACCGCCGGCGATCTGGTAAGCGTGTCGCAGTTCGTGAGCCAATGCAAAGAACAATTCCGGCGATACTGCTATATCATCCCGGATCAGTACCGCATTCGGTGTTAGTGCTGCTATTTGTGTGCCGGTGCGCATCCGGTCAGCAGATACGAATTTGATATCCGGTGCAGATATATCTAATATGTCGCAGATTTCGCGTGAAAATTTGATACAGATTTGTTTTTTATCCATGTTCCTGGTCTCCTTACAAATGCATAATATCATGGATCAACCAAAAAGGGAATTGCATTTACTTCCATATAGTGATATGCTGAATATAATTATAAGCTTGTATTTGACGATTTAAGGCGTTTTAATATACAGGTAACCAAATATCAAACGTCTGTAAATAGTGCCGGATACAGTCACAGGTGAACGCACATCACTATTATAAGACATCAACCGATATCATACAGGGGCACAAAATAGTTTCAAAAAGGACGCTGAAATCGATCAAAATTTCAACGTCCAGATTTTAGCCCTCTTTATTTTTTAGAGTGACATCTTTTTTTGAGAAAAAAATTCCCCGGTCAAAAAATCCCCTAAAAACGCGCCACTTTTGGAATTTCCTGAAAAATTTTATTTTTCTAATTCTTCAGGAAACACTTTCTTAGATATTCTTCGACCGAATACCTCTTCGCAGTATTTTCTGTACTCTTCGCATTCGGCGGTTTCCATGGCTTCCATGGTTGTTTTTCCGTGAGTATTCGCGAATGCCTTGACATATTGCTTATATTGTCTTTCCGCTTCATTCATAACCTTTCTCCTTTGTTCTCGCTTCAATTTCAATCGCATTTCCGTTTCTCCCGTCATTTATTATATTGATTTTTCCAGAATAATCAAATACCAATTCTCCATGATCGTACACTCTGATTCTGCCAGTATCGTTCTGTGCTGGAATCGTCACGACAAAATTTTCTTTCTCCGGTTCTGCTTTTTCCTTGCTATTTCCGCAAGAAGTAGCCAATATTACGAATATAATCACAGCCACGGAGAGCAAAATCTTATGACTGTGCATACTTTTCCGACTCCTTTCTGTGTAGCTCCATCAGCGATTCAAGCTTTCTTTCATCCGACTTCACCAGTTCACCATGCTTTTCCATATCGTTCAGTTGCATCAGATATGTACCGGCTTTATCAACATCTTCTTGCCCGTTCTTTGCTTCATGTCTCCAAAGGTACTTGAAAACATTTCCCATACAAAATGCCACAAAACCTCTTTTCCCTAAAAACAATTTCATCACAGAAAAACATTCAAGGCTTGTCTGCTTGTAGTGATCTGGTCTAATTTCTTTCATCTTTTCTCTTCTTCCTCTCTTTTAGTCTCTTATTCCATTCTGCCAGATACTTCTCCTGTTCTGTATCTTCCAATTCCTGTCTGGATCCGTATACCGGTCTGGAAAAGCTTTCTTTTGCCGTGTCGCTGTCGCAATGTGCGATCAGTCCACCGTAGTGCTGGTTCTGGTCATGCTTCATTTCTTTTCTGGTGCGTTTATTCATTACATTCCTCCAGCAGCTCCGGATTGTCATATACATTGCCGACAACTTCCATCTCATTTAACTTGATATACGTGTCCGTAAGTGGCATCGAATAACAGAACGGCTCGCATTTACTTAATTCATCCGTTGGAATCACTTCATAATGCCATCCAATTACACTGTCTATTACTTCTTCGCTTTCCACTTCTATGACGTTAAACTCTCCGAATACTGCTTTTACAAGATCTTTCGGATTGTCGTGACACATCAGGATATCGTTTTCCCATATTCTTTTGCCGTTCTTGTCATGCAATCCTGTATACTGGCAAATCGTATTTTCTTTATTCTTCATCTCTTCCACCTCGCTTAACAATTTCAATGGCTTTATCAATAGCATTTGCAGTATTAAGATAAGCACAATCTTTATCCGCATCACCAGTGTTTGCCAGTGTCAGAAAGTAGCGCATCTTTAAATCTTCAAGTTCTTTCACAACTTTCCCCACATCATAAGCTGTCGGTGCATGATTCAGCATATTAACAACATCCACTTCTGAAAAAGTTAGCTCTCCCGGATGTCGTAAATGTTCCGGATCAATAAATTCTATTAGTGCATCCGCATCAATTAGTTTCATAACCACTTCTCCTATTCCACATTTTTATTGCTCCATCTCTTGTATCAGCATTGCCAGCTCGTCCGAAACATCTGCTGCATACCACCATATATCTCGTTCCACCGCCCAATGCCAGCGGAGCTTCATGAGAAAACAGTTCACCTTCTTTTCCGCAAAACGGACAAGGCTTTAATTTTTCCATCAGTTCTCACTCCCATTCACTTTTCAACATATCTGCCTTAATCAACTCATAGATTATATCCAACGCTGTTCTATTATCCCTGTATCGGCAGTTCGCATCCTTATGTATTCTTGGATCGTTTTTATCCCAATCATTTACGGCAAAACATACATCACTGACAAACAGCATCTTGCATCCTCTTGCAACACAGAGATAATAGCACTCTGACTCCTTTGGAATACCTTTACATCTTTTGAATCCGTACTTTTTGAACTCACTGGCTTTTACTGTTGGTTTTAGCATCAATCTCACTCCAATCAAATTTACAACCACATTCGCCACAATAGTTGTTTCTGCTCTCTGCATCTGACATTACCTGTTTGCCACACAATGGACATTCGTAGTCGATATCTCCGTTCAGTTCGTCTAAGATAATCGGCTTTACTGCAATCTGCTTTTCCAACGCAACGAGAGCCATTCGCACAGCTGCATCATGCTTTCTTGCACTGATAGCTGCTTTCGGAACTTCTGTATGTATGTCTTTCTCCAATATCTCCATAGCTTCTTTAATTTCCATCTTTTTCTCCTTTATCTCAACTGATTCTTTTGCATTTCTTCGAAGATTTTCTTGCAACCTTTCTGTTGATCGAGTTCTTTCAGATGCTCAACACGGTTATTCCATACCTCAATAGCTTCCTCTTTGGAATTCGCTCCGTGTACCGCATAGCAATCTTCCTCGGACGTATCTATTGTTGTTCCATGTATTCCATCGTAATGGCAGTATCTCGGACAGCCAGCCGACCATCCGAAATAAAATCCGTCTACTACATCTCTTGAAAGATATGCTTTCGTTCCACATCTAGGACATGGTTTTAATTCACTCATATCATTCTCCTTTATAGGGTTCAGGTAACGGCATCCATGCAACAATTGTTTTTGCCGTGTGTTCATAGATTCCTTGAAAGATTCCATTTCCCCAATATCTCATCTCTGTTACTGTTCCGCTGTAAAAGCATACAATTACATCCGTGTTATCCTCCGGCATCTTCTCACTGCATGGAATCCACTTAATTTCTTCCAGTGCATGTATCCCCATTTTTATGGCTTCTACTGTTTCCTCAGTCCATCCCCATTCAAGATGTTTCACTAATCTATCTATTGCTTGCTTATTATTCATCTTCAACCTCCTCTGATTTGATTTCTAATACAACACATCCTGTTTCCTTATCCTTTGTGCTTCTTATTAACTCAGCTGACGCAATAATATCAGGGAGCGTTTCATCTGGCTCAAATTCCGCAGCCAATCCATTACAGCTAACCTTGTATGTCCGAGTTGGTTTCATTACATTTAGAAATTTTTTTAATTTCATTCCTCTTTCTCCTTAACATAATCCGGGCAATCCTCTGCGAATTCATACTCATCCAAAGCATCACACTGCATCGGGCAATCCACGTGATCCGGGCATTCCAAACAACACATATGATTGTTTTCATTTATCGCACAATTTCCAATGCATCCCATTTACTGTCCCTCTTTCCATTTCTTCTCACTAAATTCATCCGGTTCCATATATGTATTTCCGTCACATTCGACAACTCCACGTCCGTATCTGTAAGCACACGCTAGGCAAAGAGGGCGAAATCTATTCATTCCCTTGTATTTACCTTTGGTTATCTTAAACGCTGCGACATACGGCTTTGATTTGTGATATCTGAAATGAGATTTCATTTCACCGCCACAACACCAGCATTTCTCGTTCATTCCTGTCAGTTCATAGAAATCTTTTGTATAGTCGTGTTCAATTCCACCATACCGAAAGGGCTTATCCGTCAGTGTATTCTTTCCTTTCATGCGATTTCTCCTTTTCTTCATCAATCCTCATAGTTCATTACAATTGTAATTACTTTTACAAGCACTTTCTGAATCTGATCGTAAATGTGGTGGTCATCACTGCCGAAGTGAGAATACAGCCTTGCATCTTCTTTTCCTCTGTCATAGCAATCTTCCATAAACTCAAAGCAGTAAATATCATCTTCCTCAATGATTTCTCCGTTCTCTCTCCATTCATGAAGAATACGTCCTTCTACCATTTCGCTTACGATATTGTCAGAACGCTTTCCACCGTTCAAATGCTTGATACAGCAATCAATATATCCAAGCTTGTCGCAATATCTATATTCTTTTGCTGTTTCCTCGGTATAACCTCGGAAAGACTCTTTTATCTGTTTCTCAAAATCTTCCTGAAGGTTGAAAATATCTACTTCAATACCTCTTGGTAGTTTAACTATATAACTTCTCATAATTCGTTCCTTTCTCCCTATCTAATTTCCGATATAAACCTGTCTGCCAGTTTTCCGTTCACATATTTGTTCGTTAATCGAACTCTTACTGAATCACCCTCTTGACTGTCTGCAAAACTTGGTCTGTTCATTGCTCCACTAGCAAAACTACCTTCCTCATAAGTCAGTCCATCATATTCAACCGATATTTCCCACTGCCAGCGAGGACAAATGGCAAACCATTTCCGCATATCTATGTAAGTGATAGTTGCATTTACATCTTCGTAAGCATATGTGATTTCTTCTTGTGGCTCACGATTCTTGTCTGAAACATCTTTTGAGCAACCAACTAAGAAAATGCAAATCAGAATTAAGCATAATATTTTCTTCATTTCCTAACCTCTTCTCCTTAAAAATGCGTAAAAAAATACCAACCACCGAATATTGATGGTTGGTAAGCTTCTTAAGCTATGTGCGCATCTAAAAAAGCAGAATTTGCATTTTCTATGTCGAATATTTTTCCTATAATTGTCTGTTCTCCGATAATTTCACATGTAGTGCAATTCATATTCATAGTCAATATCGTTTTCACATCTTCGCACGTTATTGCTATATCAAAACCAATATATAGTTTTTTTGATGTACATAAAATATTTCGAAGTTTTTCGTCTGTTGAACAAAATATTATCATTAATGTATCCTTTGACTTATACTGAAACGTAACATTTTTCCCCTTACCACAGTCTGCATAAAACCAGCGTTCATCATCTCTTGGCTGTTCAAAATCACTTGCCGAAAAACGCGTTACATGAATTCTGGAAATCATTGCCTTTGACAATATTTTCAACTTCACGTTAATAAAAATATCATATTTATCCTTTTTACTAGATTTTAACACATCTGTTTTCATACCACTATCATTATCAATGACAAGCATTGCTTTATTCTCAGAAATGCTCGCTCTTTCATATTGTTCTTTGTTTGAACGATACACTAACAAGCTTAACATAAATGTTGCACCGAACGTTAATACAGATCCTATGTACGTCAGCAAGCTCCCTGGTGGTATTTTTTCTTCTAATAATTCGCACGGTGCCGGCGCATGGTACATTGCTTGAATAATTAAAGGAGCACCAACTAAAAGCGCAATAGCTATTATCAGAACAATTATAATAGGATGTTTTTTACAAACCTCTTTTATTTTTTCGATTATTGTCTGCATATAGATATATTCCTTTTCATTTTTTGCATTATTATACCATTCCAACCATCAATATTCAATTGTCAAGGTGCTTTATTTGTTTTAAGCTGTATAATCTTCAAACCGTTCACAAGCCATAAATGCAAATCTTGAATTTACCCATCTTTGCATTCTTTTCAGCGGATCACGCTTCTTCAATTTGTATTTGTCATAAATCATCACATATGGGGCATATCCCAAATCCCTGAGTGTGTATATCCGGTCAAGGTCTTGTTCTAACGTTGTATCGAATCCGCACAAGACATACACTGTCATTTTCCGCCTATCCCATCCGGTAGTCTCTTTAAATGCTTTGAATTTTGGTACAATGATGTCTTTATCCTGGTATCTATCCCACGCAAAATGAATCTGCTTAATCTTCATCCGCTTGATATATTCCGCTTTTTCTTCGGTCATGATTCTGATGTCGCAACCTTGCGAAAAATCTACCCAAGCCTTGCTATCAATAAGCTGTTGGCTCAGATTTTTCCATTCTCGGCAAGCGAACATGTTCGGATCCAGTAGAACAATATTCTTCTGACCATTCCAAAATTCAGATAAATCAGATACCTTGTGGCTTTTCTGCCCCTCTTTTTCTTTCACGATGCAGAAATCACACCCTCTCGGACATCCTCTTGTCAGAAATCCATAAGCTGTGTTATTGCAAAGTTCAGGATATAGACTGTAATCAGGATAGATATGTTCGATTTCTTCCGGTAATGGCTTGCCACCGGATGGATATTCGTATCCTGTACCACCCTTAATTATTTCTCCAGCACACACTGGATGAGGATAATCCGGTGTAAAGGTAAATACCTTGCTCATATATACCATGTCTGGCGGATTCAGCCATGCAGTCAGCGGATCATACCACTCGACTTGATCTCCGTTCTGCTTATGCCATGCCGACAGCTTCATAAGTGGCAGATTTGGAAAATTATGACCATCTACATCAATTAGTGATATTCTCATTTCTTCTCACCTATGCAAATCTTAATTGTTCCTGTGTATCATCAATGCTCATGTTCGGCATTCTCTCGCCGACCTTAAGATACGGACAGTTTGCTTCTACAAGCTTTTCTGCCATGATCGGCACAACGCTGTTTCCGATTCTTGCGACTTGCTTTGCAATCGGGTATTTCTTCCAGTTGTAATCCCTGTCGATAATGTAATCTTTCGGAAACCCTTGCATTACTTTTAGTTCTTCCGGTTTCAGCATCCGCAAAAAGATATCTGATATGATGTATTTCTCTCCCTTGATATCCAAAATCACATTCACCAGTCCGAACCGATCTTTCGTTGTGATCGTATCAAGCGGTCTATCCAGTGTCTGTCCGCAGCCACCGCCGTAATACTTAATCAGAAATGCAGATACCAAACCGAAGTGTCCCGGAGATGTCGTAATTGTATGTAATGGCTCATCACACCCCTGTCCAATCCCCGTCTTGTAATACTTCGTGATAAATGCTGTCACAAGTCCGTATCGGTTCGATGTATCAATCGTCTTAATCGGTTCCGTTAAAAGCTGTCCTCTTGAATCACCAGCTCTCGTCTCTCCGTGATATTGAATGATGTATGCCAGTGCATCTTTGTTTTTCAAGATATAAGGAGATTCTGCATCGATGATATATTTCTTAATGCCGTTCGCAATTCTCTTCTGTGTAGCTTCTGCAAGTGGTTTCTTTCGCTCAAATATCGAACTTCCAAAGTCTGACCAGTCAATGTAATCTCCACAAGGTTTCCACTTTTCAAATCCGATACCATCAGCACTGTGAGTCTGCTTTGGGAATCTGATTTCCCGTCCATCTCTACGGAATACTGCATACCATCTCTTTCTTGTGGTTGGTGCTCCGTAATCCGCAGCTACCAGCTCTCGGCAGTCGAACCGGTAACCTAGACTTTTCATTGCTGTGATGAATTTTTTATAATCCTCTCCTTTTTTCTCCGGTATCGGATAACCTTTTTCGTCCAACGGACCCCACTGTTGTATTTCCTCCACATTTTCCATCAACACCACATCTGGAAGAATCTCCTTTGCGTGTTTGTATACCGCCCACGGAAGAATCCGAAGTCCTTTTTCTCTCGGCTTACCACCTTTTGCTTTTGAATGGCTTGTACAATCTGGACTCGCCCACATAAGAGCCACATGCTGTCTTTTTACATATTTCTTCAAATTGACCTTAAAAATATCCTCAGTCAGATGAAGTGTGTCCTGATGGTTTGTCTTATGCATCAATATGGCATCTGGATCGTGGTTGATTGCTATGTCTACCGGTCTACCGAGTGCCATCTCAATTCCTACGGATGCACCCCCGCCACCGGCAAAGGCGTCTATAATTAAATCTTTCATATCTTCGAAAGGAGCCGATATATCTTTGCCCGGCCGG
>ERZ791702.765-NODE-765-length-9887-cov-2.65643_pt1 | contig 9887 bp, 10 predicted proteins | sample MGYA00510050_ERZ791702 | MGnify/ENA primary metagenome ERZ791702 (study PRJEB30046, sample SAMN00715230) | human gut metagenome | study: EMG produced TPA metagenomics assembly of the A metagenome-wide association study of gut microbiota in type 2... | reverse complement strand
TCCGGAAATGATCAGGAAGATCAATGGCCTTTTTGTATCACCAATCGCCCTTAAAATGGCCGCCCCATAGTTATATAACATAAAAAATGGCATTCCCATAAAATAGATCCGCATATATAAGGCAGACTGCCCGATCACATCATCCGGCGTTCCCATAATTTCAAGTGCCCACTTTGCAAGAAGCACCCCGATAACTGCCATCATAATTCCACTGATCAGCGCAAGTGTGATCGAAGTATGTACTGTTTCCGACATCTCCCGGTCTTTGCCCGCTGCATAAAATCTGGCTGCAAGAACATTGGCACCAAGTGAAATTCCGATAAACAGGTTCGTAAACACATTAATCAGTGCTGTTGTGGAGCCGACTGCGGCAAGTGCCTGACTCCCGGAGAATCTTCCTACCACGATGATATCCACTGCATTAAACGCAAGCTGCAGAATTCCGGAAACCATAAGCGGCAGTGAAAAAGAGATCAGCTTGTCCATGATGGAGCCGTTGCACATATCAATTTCAAACTTATTTTTTTTCACATTATTCACCCAGCCCTTCATCAAATGTAAGTCTCATCTGATTCCAGACCACGTTTCCATGTACTGATTCTGAGACACCTTCATTTTTGAATCCAAACCTGGCATAATAAGATATCAGCCGGTCCTTGCAGGTAAGGACAAGTCCCTTTCTTCCCTGCTCTTTTGCATCTGTAATCGCTCTTTTGATCAATTCTCCTGCATATCCATGTTTCCGGTAAGACGGCAGCGTATTTACACCAAAAATCATCTGCCAGTCACCTTTTTCATCATGCATTTCCGCTTTTTCATACATTTCGTCTGTCAGATCTTCCTGATTCGTCACCATACCGTCCACGAAGGCGATCAACTTCTCTTCTTCAAACATCAGCCAGAAATGATCTTTATAAAAAGTAAGTCTCTTTTCAAATTCTTCTTCTGTTGCCGCTTCTGCTGCCGGGAAACACGCTGCCTCCACACGGGCAATTTCTTTCAGATCACTCAGATCTGCTGTTCTTATTCTCATCTTTACTCTCCCTCTTTTCCTAATATTTTCAGCATTTTTTCTACATTTCCGCTGGTCCATGCCGGAAATTCCAGTACCGCATCCGGGATATCCTGCCTTCCGGAATCCGGGTTGTGGAACCAGATACATTTCATACCGGCTGCTCTGGCAGCTCCTCCACCGTTAGTCGAATCTTCTACTACCAGACAGTCCTCCGGCTCCATTCCCAGTTTCTCTGCCGTTACAAGGAAAGTATCCGGTGCCGGTTTTGGATGCTCTACATAATCTCCACTCATGACCACTGTAAAATATTTCTCCATATCCAGAGACTTTAATGCATCTTTGATCGCATAAGCCGGAGAGGAAGACGCTACTGCAAGCAGATATCCTTCGTCTTTTAACTGCTTCAATGCTTCTTTGATTCCCGGCATCTCCGGAAATCCTTCTGCCTCTGTAATCTGCGCTTTTTTCTCTTTCATGAGCGCATTCATCTTATCCACATCATCAAAAACAGGCCCATAATTCTCATTGATCAAATCCATGAAGAATCCACGGGTAGAACCGATACACGGAAGGTAGACCTCATAGTCAAGATCGATTCCGTTCTTCTCTTTTAAAATTTCCTTCCAGCAACGATAGTGTAATGGTTCTGTGTTGATCAGAACACCGTCCATATCAAAAATAACTGCTTTCATATCTTTTTAGCCTCGATTAAATGATTTAAATTCTCTTTCCGTTCTTATTTTGAATGACGTTTTTAAAGATGTCAAGACGGAGAAGCTAAAAAGAATGTGCCAAGGCACATTCTCGCGCCGAGCGCAGTCGCTTGCGACATTCTTCATCTTCGTGCGAGTGCGCATCTCCGGCACACAGTGCCTTTTATTTCATAGGAAATTTCTTCGGAATTTCCTATGAAATAAAAAGAGAGCGACTGTACGATTCAAAAAACGCACAGGCACTCTCTTTGGCTTTTATGGATTTTTCTTAAGGTCTCTGTCCCATTCCACCTTCTAAGGTGATCGTCTCTCCGTTCATATATTTGAAATCCGGTGATGCAAGCTGTACGCATGCACGTCCGATTTCTTTTTCTACATCTCCGTAATGTCCAGCCGGCGGCATCTTTACATTTGCCTTGAATGCTTCCGGATAAGCTTTCTGGAAATTCTCAAGCTGTGCTGTCCATGCGAGCGGGCATACGATATTGACATTGATTCCATCTGGTCCCCACTCTGTTGCAGCTACTCTGGAAAGTCCACGGATTCCTTCTTTTGCCGCTGCATATGCGCACTGTCCGTAATTTCCGAAAAGTCCGGCACCTGAAGCAAAGTTGATAACAGATCCCTTTGTCTCTTTCAGATACGGATAACATGCCTGCATATAATAGAATACCGCATATACGCCGGAATACATTGCCAGATTGAACTGGTCTGTTGTATGATCTGCGATCGTAACACCAGATGCGGATGCCTGTGCATTATTGATCAGGACATCAATTCTTCCGAATGTATCAATTGCCTGCTTTACTACGTTCTGTACTGTTGCTTCATTATCAGCCCCCGCGCTGACATCAGCCTGTACAGGTAATACTTTGATACCATAGAGTCTCTCCAGTTCTTCTTTGGCATCTTCGAGTTTCTTTACATTACGCCCGGTAATTACCAGATTCGCTCCTTCTTTTGCGTAAGCTGTTGCAATTCCATATCCAATAGATCCGCAGCTTCCATCACTTAATACAGCTCTTCCGCCACCTGTGATAATTGCAGTCTTTCCTGTTAAAAATCCCATAATCAATTTCTCCTTCCTGCTGTCCTTCAACTAGCATACGATTATAATAGCAGAGTACAGGTCAGAATTCAATACTGAATTGTGTCTATTTTCTGACAATATAGTTAATTTTTTGATTATCGCAAAGACAGTTAGAATGCAAAAACCTCATTAAATAAGGGTTGTTTATTATATAGATACCAGGGGCAAAAGGTCAGAAAACCGATGCAAAACGCACGTAGCAATCTGGTATCAAAGGGGGCAAAATACCTTTTGACCCCAACATCTTATCTATCTACAACATATACAATAGTGCATTGCAGATACATGCAGCAATATTGCTGCCACCTTTTCTGCCTCTTGCCACGATATATGGTGTGTCTTTCAGTGAAAGGATTAACTCTTTAGACTGGACAACATTTACAAATCCTACAGGAACTCCGATGATGAGTTCTGGGGTTAATTTGCCATCCTGGATCAGTTCATAGAGTCTTACAAGGGCTGTCGGGGCATTTCCGATGGCAAAGATGATTTTTTTATCGAGGGTGGCTGCTTTTTCCATGCTTGCAACGGCACGCGTGGTTCCGTTCTTTTTGGCAGTTTCTGCTACATCTTCATCGGACATGAAGCAAAGAACTTCGCTTCCGTATTCTGCAAGCTTCCGTTTGTTGATACCTGCTTTTCCCATCTGGGTATCGGTTACAATGACTGCACCATTTCGGATAGCATCCAGCGCTTTTTCTACTGCACCTTCTGAAAACATCAGGTTCTTGGCATAATCAAAATCTGCGCTTGTATGGATACAGCGTTTGACGATCGGTTCTGTTCCGGGGATCAGATGCGTATCACCCAGTTCTTCTGTTATGATCTCAAAACTGCGTTTTTCTATTTCTGCAGGTTTTACATTTTCCAGTTCTATCTTCACTTGATATTTCCTCCTTTGATCGTCACACCGATCCCGCATACTACCCGGTCTACCTGATCTGAATTTGCCGCAAGTACGGTACAGATCCTTCCGGTCAGTTCCCTGTATCTGCGATCAAATGCGTCTACCGGAACCAGACCATAGCCGATCTCCTGTGTCACAATTACAATATCCGGACACTTTTTTGTTAGTTTCGATGCGAAATCAATTGCTTCTTTTTCCGACCAGTTTTCTTTTTTTATCATGCTCTGGATATATTTTTCAAAATGAAAGACTCCTTCTGCCTCAAAAATATTATCTCCTTCACATAGTTCCCCATCCGTCCAATGAATGTATGGGTTCTGCTTTTTTGCATACGCAAGCTTCCCCTGATATGCACCGCCGATTATCATTTTCATTTTTTATATCTTTCCTTTCAACCGGAATTCCGTACACAACTTCTGTCACCAGATCTGCCCTCTCTCCCATCCGAAGATTTAGCTTTCCGAGAAGCTTCAGATATTCTTCCATCTCCGGATTATCTGTCATGCTGTCTGAAAATACTTCATTTGTAACAACTACCAGATCATCACTGACCTTCTGCAGCTTATGGATCCCCGCCAGAATGGACTCTTCTGCATTTTCACCTGCTCCTGACGGATCGTACATTTCATTTGCCACAAGATTGGACATACATTCCAGGAGAACACTTCCTGTCTCTTTTGTCTGCAGGATTTCTGCAGCTTTTTTAAGATCCGTATAGCATTCGATTGTTTCAAACCCTTTGCCCGCACGAAGTTTTCTGTGACGTGCAATTTTCTCTTCCGTTTCCTTCCCGAAAGGTATCATAGTTGCTATATAGTAGCGTTTTTTGTTTCTTTTTGAATGGCTGGCATATTCCATAAGCTTCTGCTCTGCATATTCGGATTTACCACTTCCACTGCCACCTGTGATCAGATGAAACATTCTGCTGCATTTCCCTTCTCGATAATCTCATATATTTTCTTCATATCCATATTCTCACGAACTGCATTTGCAAGAATCTGATACTGCTTCTCTTTGTAAGCATGGTAGTCCATGGAGTGCATGGCTTCCTCGCCGTATCCTTTTTCTTCCAGAAGTGCCCCGATCAGTCCATCCGCTACTTCCCGGTCATCAAAAATCCCATGTACATAGCAGCCGTACACATTCTTCTTCTGCGCTCCGTCCCACCGGCTCTCACCTGTCACCTGATCACAGATCTGTACCATCATCTTATGATCTGCAGCATCTTTATCAGAAAAAATAGTTTCCCCCATATGGATCTCATATCCATCCAGCTTTGCACCGGACATTGCTTTTAAGATTCCGTTAACTTCTCCGAACCTTCCGGTAACACGGGTTCTTCTCTTGGTATTTTCAAATACAGTAACTGCAGGAAGCAGTCCCATTGCTTTTATGGTTCCACCACGTTCTACCCCTTCCGGATCAAGGATCTCTTCTCCAAGCATCTGGTAACCGCCACAGATACCAAATACCGGTTTCCCTGATGAGGCATGGCGCAGCACTTTCCCTTCCAGTCCGCTCTGACGAAGCCACAACAGGTCTTCCATCGTATTTTTACTTCCCGGCAGAATTACCAGATCTGGATTCCCGAAATCTCCTGCCTTTGACACATACCGAAGCGAAACTTCTTCCCTGCATTCCAGTACCGCAAAATCTGTGAAATTGGAAATACGCGGCAGACGGATCACTGCAATATCCAGAAGTGCCGCCTTTTCTTTCCGCTCAAACCTTTCTGACAGACTATCCTCATCATCAATATCTGCATAAATATATGGCATCACGCCACATACCGGTATCTTTGTCCGCTCCTCCAGCATCCTGATACCTGGCTCCAGAATTTTCACATCCCCGCGGAACTTATTGATCACCGTACCTTTGATCCTTGCCCGCTCTTTTTCTTCCAACAGCATAACCGTCCCGACGATCTGCGCAAACACACCACCACGGTCAATGTCTCCGGCAAGAAGAACCGGTGCATCCACCAGCTCAGCAAGTCCCATGTTGACAATATCATTCTGCTTAAGGTTTATTTCTGCCGGACTTCCCGCGCCTTCAATGACGATCACATCATACTTTTCTTCCAGTTTATGATAAGCTTCTAAAATAGCCGGAATATATTCTTTCTTTTTACGGAAATATTCCATCGCCGGCATGACTCCCGCAACTTCTCCGTTTACAATTACCTGACTTCCTACATCGGAGGTCGGTTTTAAAAGAATCGGGTTCATATAAACTTCCGGCCGGATCATAGCAGCTTCTGCCTGCATAACCTGTGCGCGTCCCATTTCCAGACCATCTGCCGTGATAAAAGAATTGAGTGCCATGTTCTGTGACTTAAATGGTGCAACCTTGATTCCATCTTCCTTTAAAACACGACAGAGCCCTCCCGCAAGAAGGCTCTTTCCGACATTTGACATGGTTCCCTGAATCATAATCGACTTTGCCATATTAAAATTCTCCCTGACCTGCATAGAGAATTTCTCCCAGCGCATCGATCAGTTTCTGGTTGTCTCCTCTCTGCCGCATACAAACACGATAATATCCTTCTCCGAGACCTTTGTAATTGCTGCAATCCCGAACCAGGATCTTCTGTTTTTTCAGTTTCTCATATAAATTTATACCGCTTCGCATCAGAATGAAATTGGCATCTGACGGATAATGGGTAATTCCAAGCTTGTCTAATTCATTTTCCATCCAGATTCTTTCACGATTCGTAAAATCACAGGTCCGTTTCACACGCATCCGCTCTTTTAAAGATGCCATGCCTGCCGCCTGTGCCGGTATCGATACGCTCCATGGCTGTCTGGACTGTTCCATCTTCTCCAGAAATTCCATATCCGAAGTAACGGCATACCCGATACGGATTCCCGGAATCGCGTGCATCTTAGTCAGTGAACGGAGGATAAATAACGTTCTCCATCTCTTAGTATCTGCAAGAATGGATGCCGTAGCTGCATTTTCCGCGAAATCAATAAAACATTCATCCAATACCATCCGGATTCCGTAAGTCTCGCATCTTGCAAGAATCTTCCAAAGCATACTCCGGTCGATCAGCTTTCCGGTCGGATTATCCGGTGAACACAAAAATACCATATCAATATCTTCATTCAGAAGATCCAGAAAATCTTCTTCCAGTTGAAAACCAGTCGCTTCTCTTTTCTTATAATAACAGATCTCACACCCGGTCGCACGCAGTGCCTGTTCATATTCCGCAAATGCAGGAACCGGTATCAGCGCTTTCCTTGGGCAGTCCGCAAGTACTGCCGTAAAAATCAGATCTGCCGCCCCATTTCCACAGATAATATGCTCAGCCGGAACTTCCAGTCTTTTCGCCAGAGCACTTTTCAGTTTCCTGCAGCTGGCATCCGGATAATTTCCAATTTGGTCTATTGACTTTCTTGCCGCTTCCACTACAGCTCTTCCAGGTCCGAACGGATTCAGATTCACAGAAAAATCTGTCATTCCTTTGTGTGTATAAATATCTCCACCATGTACATATTCCATAACCTTTTATTCCCCTTACATCAGTATCATACAATTTTCAGTAATCCAAAGACAAGAAGTGTCAGAAGTGCTGTTCCGTCCATCAGATTACCGGCTCTTAAAATATCTTCCGGCTCGATAGGACGCACATCATCTCCGATTGTCTCTTTCGGATATAATTTTCCAAAATAATAGGCATCTCCCGCAAGCTGCACCTGAAGTGCACCTGCACATACCGCTTCTGTCTGCGCGGAATTCGGGCTGGCATGCTTTCGCCTGTCTCTTTTCCAGACTGCCCACGCCCTTTTATAATCCATCCGGAAGATCCATGCACTTGCGATCATCAGAAGTGCTGATATCCTGGACGGAATATAATTCCATACATCATCCATTTTAGCCGCAAACCGACCAAAATGTAAATACTTTTCATTCTTATATCCTACCATAGAATCCATTGTATTAACAGCCTTATAAAAAAAACCAAGTGGTGCCCCACCGATCAACATAAAAATGAGCGGTGCGATCACTCCGTCCGATGTATTTTCGGCTACTGTTTCTACCGCTGCCTTTGTCACTCCGGCCTCAGAAAGATTTCCGGTATCTCTCCCCACGATCATCGATACCGCATGTCTTGCTCCCTCCAGATTGTGGTTTACGAGCTGTACATAAACCTTCCTGCTTTCATCTTTCAGGCATTTTCCGGCAAGAAGCTGATAACACCAGAAAGTTTCCAGTGCAAATTGAAGCCAGAAGCTGACCTTTCCGGCAAGATACAAAAGTCCCCACGGAATTCCGACCGATGCGATCACCACACCAAACCATAAAACACATCCTGCGATTCTTTCTTTTTTCTCATCATTTTTACAAAATCCGCGCAGCCACTTTTCCAGTATCGAAATCCAGTTTCCAATGATCCGTACCGGGTGGTAAAGCCATACCGGATCCCCGAAAATCGCATCCAGCGCCATTCCTGCTATACATGCCATCAAAGAACTCATATTTCCTCAATCTCCTCAAACTGTCTCTTTCCCTGCTGCCATTTTTCTTCCTCAATTTGAAAATGAAAACCTTTTCCGTTTTTCACCTGCCAGTGATAAAATTCTTTCTTTTCCGGATCAAATGCTTCCATCACCGACATGATCGTCCCCCCATGAACCACAAAGGCAATCTTCTTTCTTTTTCCCTTTATCATCTTTTCCATCATCTGTTCAAATCCGCAGACACACCGTTTCCGGAACTCCATCGGATCTTCTCCTCCCGGAAATGCCTTTGTACCTCCAGAATCAATCCAGCTCTGATACTTTGGATTCCCAGTCAGCTCCTGATAATTCTTCCCCTCAAAAAGGCCAAAATCACATTCCCGCATCTGCTCACAGACAACCTGCTCTGCTCCCGGAAAAAGAATCTCTGCCGTCTGCCTGCACCTCCTGAGCGGACTGACAATCACAAGCTCCGGCTTCCACTCCTCACGTCCATTTTCTTCTTTTTTCAGAGTATGATCCAGAACGAACTCTGCCTTTATTTCTTCATCTGTCACCCCAATATACCGCTTCTCCAAATTCCCTTCCGTCGCAAAATGCCGAATCAGCTCGATTTCCATCTTCTATACATCTCCTCTTCCTTTCTCTGCTTTTCATTTGATTCCCTGCTTTTCATTTGATTCCCTGCACAATCAATCCCCCAACTAATAATGCCAGCTCACAAATCTGCAGAAAGTATCCCGCCAGATCCCCGGTAACACCTCCAAACTGTTTCCTGCTCATCCGGTAATAATATCCAAATACTACTCCTGCAATTATAAGAAGTACCACCATACCAACCGGCGAACAGAAATACAAATATACTGCCGCCAGGATCAGGTATACAATCATTGTGATCCTTACTGCCTTTTTCTGTGCTCCATCCTGGAAAGTCTTTACAAGACCGCTTCCTCTTGCTGCCGGAAATGTCACTACAGCAATCCCACTGAGTGCTCTTGAAATTACATATCCTGCTGCTACTACCGGAAGCATCTCCGTCCGGATTTCACTCCATACGCCAAGGCTTACGGTAAAATAACAGCAGATTCCGATGACCGCAAAAGCACCGTTATGCGAATCTTTCAGGATTTCCAGTTTCTTTTCTTTATCTCCCCAGGATCCAAGTGCATCCATCGTATCCATAAATCCATCCAGATGGATCCCTCCACTTACAAAAACCGGTATCAATGTCATAACCGCAGCAAACATCAGTCTTCCACTGTTTACTTTCGGAAAAATATTTCCATCAAGAAACATTCCTGCCAGATAAATGAGTACTCCGGTCACAACACCGATCAGCGGAAAGAAACACATCGTATATTTCATATTTTCCTTGTTCCACTCAATGCGCGGCATCGGTATTTTTGAATACATAGAAAACGCAACGATCATCGGTTCTAAAAATTTCATCTTTCGTCCTTCCCATCCAGTACTTCATACTGCTCTACGTGAATATCATCAAAAGTTCCCATTTTACGGTACACCTGAAGTCCCATCTCAAGAAGCGGCATCGCTGCCACTGCTCCTGTTCCTTCCCCCAGACACATGCCACATGTAAGAAATGGTTTTTTTTCTAAAGCATCTAAAATCTTTCTTGACGCAGGTTCATCAGACAAATGGGATGGTAAAATATATCCTGCACATTCCGGAACCAGACGTA
>ERZ791702.760-NODE-760-length-9993-cov-76.9019_pt1 | contig 9993 bp, 8 predicted proteins | sample MGYA00510050_ERZ791702 | MGnify/ENA primary metagenome ERZ791702 (study PRJEB30046, sample SAMN00715230) | human gut metagenome | study: EMG produced TPA metagenomics assembly of the A metagenome-wide association study of gut microbiota in type 2... | reverse complement strand
AAGGAGGATGCACTCTTTATTTGAGTGCATCTCCAATCTTCTGTTTGATTTGTGCCATTTTGTTGCGGCGCTCGATGGAAAACGTATCTCCGTGGGTTTCCACATAATCGAAGAGCATGAACGCCTTGTTCAGGAGTTCATCTCTTGCGGGCTGCCCCACGGTATCCGCCTCGTGATAGTAGAGTTCGGCAAGCATATCCATCTTGGAGAGTCGCTTCTCCTCGTCGTCGATTCCTGCCATTGCCTTCATCACGTCCTCGATGGTGGCGATGCTGTAGAAGGCGTAAGGACCCACGTATTGATTGTAGAGCTCCTTAATCTTCTCACGTCTCACTTCCACCTCTTTCTTTTCGAGCATTCTTTCGAGTGCTGCCATAAACTCGCGAATCAGTCGCTGTATGTAGTCTCGTTGTAGCATAAAATAGTCTTTATTTTATTCGTTGTTGTTGATAGCTTCCACATACTCCCACAGTTTCTTGTAGAAAGGATGTTTCGTCATCGTGTCCTTGTTGCCCAGGATGATGAGCTTCATTCGGGCTCTCGTCATCGCCACGTTCATGCGGCGGAGGTCTTTCAGGAAACCTATCTGGCCTTCATCGTTGGAACGTACCAGGGAGATGAGGATCACGTCTCTTTCCTGTCCCTGGAAACCATCTACCGTATTCACGCTGATCAGACGGCGGTAAGGCTTGAAGAACTCATACTTCTTGATGAGCTTCTTCAGATACTGCACCTGGGCACGGTAAGGCGAAATGATGCCTACGTCGATGCTCTCGCTCAATACCCGCTGCTTGCCTATCTTGGTGAAGTATTCCGCCAGGGTAAGCAGGGTAAGCTCGGCTTCCGCCTTGTTGATACGCCCGAAACTCTCGCCCACAAACTGCTCCTTGAAGTTCAAATCAGAATTCTGATTGGATGCAGATGCAGAAGATGATGTGGATGCAGATACAGCAGATGATGTGGATGCAGAATCCTCAGGAGCATCTTCTCCTTCTATCGTTATCTGATTCTCCTCGTTCGAAGTATCAATCCACGTTATCGGATGGTCGTAATCCAATACGCTGCGGTATTTGATCTGTGGCGCACTCTCCACCTTGCCCCCGTAGAACCAGTCGCTGGAGAATCGCATGATTTCGTCGTTCATACGGTACTGAATCTTCAGCAGGGTTACTACCTCGGGCTTGTTTTCGGCGATGCGCTCCATCAGCGTCTTGCCCAGTCCAGCTCTCAATGCCGCAATACTCTTTACGGTAGGCGGCAGCTGACAATGGTCGCCTGCCAGAATCACCCGGCTGGCTCTTTTCATCGGAATCCAGCAGGCAGCTTCCAGTGCCTGGGCTGCCTCGTCGATAAACAGGGTGCCGAACTTCATGCCTTCCAGCAACCGGTGGGCGGAACCCACCAGGGTGCAGGCGATGACACGCGCCTCGCCAAAGAGTTCAGAATTGATGCGGATTTCTATCTCGGCGGCACGGCTCTTCAGCCTATCCATCTTCTGATGATAGTTCTCGCTGCCTTTCTTCCTGTTTTTCCTTAATTCTCTGATTGCCTTGCGGATAGCCCAGAGCTGCGGATAGTCGGGATGACTCTCGAAACGGCGCTCGTAGGTGAAGCCCAGCATCTTGTCGTTCACGCGGGTAGGGTTTCCGATACGGAGCACGTTGATGCCTCTATCCACCAGTTTTTCAGAAATCCAGTCCACCGCCATATTGCTCTGTGCACACACCAGCACCTGACTCTCTCGCATCAGAGTTTCGTTGATGGCTTCCACCAGGGTTGTGGTCTTTCCGGTTCCCGGAGGTCCATGAACGATTGCCACATCCTTCGCCCAGAGTACCTCATTCACAGCCCTTTCCTGGGTAGGATTGAGCCAAGGGAACTTCATCGGTTCGAAAGAGAATCTTCCTGCCTTCTGATGCGAATAGAATAAATCGCGGAGATAAGCCAGGCGGTTGTTCTTCGCCTTCATTACTCTATCCAGAGCCTCAAACATCAGTTTGTAGCTGGTTTCGTCAAAGGATAGCTGCACGCCGATAGGCTCCGTAGATTGCTGCAAGTCGAGTAGTGGGGCAGAATCTGGTACGGTAATCACCATTCTGTCGCCATCCACATAGCTCACGGTTCCCGTAAAAGAAAAATATTTGATACTTTGAACTTTTCTGCCCTGGTTCTCATTCTTGCCCATCTTCTTGACCATAAAGAACATGACGGGGCGACCGAACTCAAAATTGTGCTCGATATCCTGGTCAGAGGTACGGAAGACCTCGATGGCTGTTTGATTCAGCGAATTATAAAAGCTTTTTCCCACACGGAGCGGGAACCAGGCATCACCTCGTTTCACCTTTCGCTGCATTCCCATCTGTTCGGTGAGCTTGCGGAAGGCTTCCTTCTCGGTGTAATACTCCAGTTGGAGCAGGGTGCGTTGTTGCAATAATGCCTGAATTGGTGAAATCTGTTCCATATAGGATGCAAAGTTACACCAATTCAGGCAAAAATAAGAAGATAATAGGATAAATTATCTAAAATTTATTTCATGATGCGTTCTACGTCCTGGATGGTGCGGTTGAACGGACCATTGTGCTCCAGCTTGATGGTGCACATGGCAGCCGCAAACTTGCCAGCCTCGGTAGGAGTGGCACCCTGCAGTCGCTTGTAGAGATAACCGGCAGAATAGGTGTCGCCGCATCCGGTAGCATCCACCACCTCGTGAGGAGGATAAGCGGGAATCTCGTAGAAGGTGTCATCTACATAAATCAGAGAACCCTCGCTGCCCAGCGTGATGATTACCTCGGTAACTCCCCACGAATGTATCAGCTTCGCAGCCTCGCGTGGCTCCTTCAGCCCCGTGATGGTCTCCATCTCCGTCTCGTTCACCTTCAGATAGTAGGTGTTCTTCAGCACTTCCAGCTTATCCTTCCAGTCTATCGGATACACCTTCTCGTCTCTCACCTCGCGCAGATAGCCCTGCACGTCGATGGAAACCCTTCCGCTGCGCGAGAGGAATTCCACTACCTCGGGCGAGAAATCATCGCTCAGCAGGCTTCCCAGGTGATACACCTTCGCCTCCACGTGCTCCAGCTGTCTGATGGTGAATGGATCAGCCTTGGCAAGCACACGCTGCTTGCGCTCGTTCTGGTTTTCTCCGTAGATATTCTCGAAGAAGACGGTATTGCGCGAAGGATTGAGGGTTACTTCTATGCCCGCCTGGCGCATCTTTTCTACAGGCTCAGTTTCTGTTGGGTCCATTGCCGTGATGAGCGAAAAGCTCACATCCTTAGGCAGTTGGTTGATGGCGTAGGCGAAGTAGAACGATGTGCCGCCAGCCATGTAAACAGTTCTGTTTGGGGTAACTATCTTATCTTTGGTTACGTGCCCTATACAACAAATATCTTTCATCTATTTCTATTTTAAACGGGTGCAAAGGTACAAAAAAACTTTGAGTTAGATTTGGTTTTTTGCTTTAAATTCAGCTTTTATTGCAAATATTTAGAAGAAAAGGGCGTTTTTCTTTTGTGATGTTCTTATTTTAATGTACCTTTGCAGCTGAATTTAGTAAACTGAACATTATCTCGAGAAAAGATAGAAACTTATAATTATGTGGTTTGATCATTTAATCAACGTGCATTCGGCGGTGCAAGGCATCGTCATTCTTTCATTGATTTGTACCCTAGGTCTTGCCCTGGGCAAGATTCATGTCAAGGGAATCTCCCTCGGCATAGCTTTCGTATTCTTTGTGGGCATCGTGGCGGGCCATCTCGGACTCTCCATCGACGAGAACATGCTGGAGTTTGCCGAGAGCTTCGGACTCACCATGTTCGTGTATGTGCTGGGTCTCTATGTGGGTCCCAACTTCTTCGGTTCGATGCGCCACGAGGGCATCTCGCTCAATCTCTGGAGCCTGGCAGTCATCGCCGTGGGCACCGTATTTTCGCTTGCCCTGTGCCTGGTGCTGCCCGTGAGCCTGCCCGATATGGTGGGCATTCTCTGCGGTGCCACCACCAATACTCCGGCTCTGGGTGCTGCCCAGCAGGCGCTGCAGCAGCTGGGATTGCCTAGCGGCGGAGCAGCCCTGGGCTGTGCGGTAACCTATCCTCTGGGCGTTGTGGGCGTCATCCTGGCGATGATGTTCCTGCGCAAGCTCTTCGTAAAGCCTGAGGACCTGGAGATCCGACGTGCCGATGAGGATGACCATACATCCATCGGACAGTACATCATCGTAAACCCGGCTCTCAACGGCAGTACCATCGCCGAAATCTCGATGATGACCCATCGCAAGTTCATCATCTCCCGTGTATGGCGAGGCGAGCAGGTCATCATTCCAGAGGCTGATACCGTGCTCCATACCAACGATAATGTGCTCGTGGTTACCAATAAGGATGAGGCAGCTGCCATGCAGATACTCTTCGGAAAGAAGGTGGATAAGGAGTGGAATAATGATAAGGTGGACTGGAACGCCATCGATGCCAAACTGGAGAGCAGAATCATCGTGATGACCCGTCCGGGACTCAACGGCAAGCGACTGGGAAGCCTGCAGATGCGCAATACCTATGGCGTGAATGTGAGCCGAGTGCTGCGTGGTGATATCCGACTGCTGGCTACCGACGACCTCCGTCTGCAGTATGGCGACCGTCTGACGGTGGTGGGCGACCCTACGAGCATCGACCATGTGGAGCAGTTTCTGGGCAATGCCGTGAAGACGCTGAATGAGCCTAACCTGGGCGCCATCTTCCTGGGTATCATCCTGGGACTCGCCGTGGGAACCATTCCGCTGAATATTCCGGGAATGACGGCTCCTGTAAGACTGGGTATTGCCGGTGGTCCTATCGTAATGGGTATTCTGATTGGTGCGCTGGGCCCTAGGGTGCAGTTCATCTCTTATATGACGCGTAGTGCGGGACTGATGCTCCGCGAGCTGGGTCTTGCCCTGTATCTGGGCTGTCTGGGTCTGTCGGCTGGTGGACAGTTCTTCGAGACGGTGGTTCGTCCCGAGGGTTTGATGTGGGTAGGCATCGGTTTCCTCATCACGGTGGTTCCGGTTATCATCGTGGGCTTCATCATCCTGAAGACCAAGAAGTACGATTTCGGCAGCATCTGCGGCATTCTCTGCGGCAGTATGGCGAATCCGATGGCGCTTACCTACGCCAACGAGACCCTGGATGGCGATACGCCTAGCATCAGCTATGCTACGGTTTATCCGCTCGGCATGTTTATCCGAGTCATCATCGCCCAGGTTATCATCATGTTCTTCGTCTGAAGGGCTTAACTTGAAAAACTTGAATAAAAATAGACAGAAAAAAGGCTGGTTCCGTTTAGAAATCAGCCTTTCTCTTTATCGTTATTTTCTTACCCGTCAGGGGATGCTCGAAGGTAATCTCCTCGGCATGTAGATGCAGTCGGTCAGCCTTCTCGTTGCCGTAGAGCGGATCGCCCAGGATGGGAGCATTCAAGCCCTCCTGATGGGCACAATGCACGCGCAGCTGGTGGGTTCTGCCCGTCTTGGGATAGAGGGCGATGCGGAGATGTGAGCCGTCGATGCGCTCCAGAATTTCATACTCCGTAATGGCCTCCTTGCCCTGCTCGTGATTCACCATCTGGCGAGGGCGGTTCAGATAATCGGGCAGCAGCGGAAGGGAGATGATTCCCTTTTCCGGAATCTCCTTTTCCGAAATCTCTTTTTCTGAAATGATGGCGATGTATTTCTTCTGTATCTGATGATTCAGGAACGCTTGCTGCAGACGATGATAGGCAAATTCTGTCTTGGCAATCAGCAGCACGCCGCTGGTCGCCATGTCCAGCCGGTGAACGATGAGCGGACCGGTTGCTTCGGGATATTTCCGTCTCATCAGCGCATAGACCGACGGCTGGGCTGCATCTTTCCCCGGCACAGACAGCAAACCTTCGGGCTTATGGATGACCGCAATTTCTCTATCCTCATAAAGTGTTTCCACCTTATCATATATTGATAGGTTGATGGCTTCCGGTTCGAAGGTTGAAGCAGGCAGCATCCAATGCAGTATCGGCTTGCACTTGCCGTTGCAGGCAGGATAGAACTGCAGGTGGTGACGGATTTCCTCCTTCGGGCTTTCTCCCCACCAGAACATAGCCATCTGCAGCGGTTTGTAACCATGCTGGTAGGCATATTGCAGCAGTTTCGGTTCGCAGCACTCGCCGCTCCCGGCTGGCGGCACCATTTTCAGGGCTGCAATCCTGCTCGTAGCTATCGCCGCCTGCGGATACTCCTTCAGGGCTTCATCTCTGAAAATCTCCAGCAGATCCTTGCTTTCTCCCTCCTGGTTCAGCATTCTGAACTGCGAGAAAAGCCATTGCTGCAGGGCATCAGAGAGTTGCTTGCGCAGCTGCTTCAGCCTCAGTATATTCTCCTGATAATCCTCAAATTCCGTTTCCAGGGCTGTCTTTTCCGAGAGCGATTTCTTCAGTCGGCGCAGTTCAGCCTTCATAAACTGGCTTTCCCTGATCATCTCCGCCTCTTCCGCTTCTGATAGGTTTCCTGCCTCTCTGCGGCTGTCACGCTTTGCCTTCGCTTCCTTCATCTTCTCCTGATAGGCGGCGATGGTACGCTTCCGCTCCTCCTGCAGTTGCCGGATCAGGGTTCTGGCTTCCTTCATCCTTTCATCCTTCTCCAGGTGGCTGATGCTCTGGTTGATACGTGAGATTTCCGCCTCGTGGGTCTTGAAGTAGCCGTCGGGCTGCAGATAGTCGAATACGGCAGGCACGAAGTCCTCCCAGTCGCTTCTTCCGCCAATCTGTCCGCTGTAGGCTGCCAGGTATCCCCATTTCGGAGCCTCGCTATCGGCAGCTGGGTATCCCCATTTCGGGACATCGGTATCTGTTTTTACATTTTCTACGATGAGCACGCCAAACATTTTGCCGCGCGCAATCTCTTCCTGCCAGTCTTCTCGTCTGGCAAGCATCTCCTGCACTTCCCTGCACGCCTGGATGCAGAGCGGATGCGGTTCGTAATCCAAAGGATTGTTCATCCTTGCAGGAACATTTTCTGAAGTATGATGGAATGGATGGAAAATCATGCTGCAAAGGTACAAAAAAAATGCAGAAGTCTTGGTTTATCCACAGAAAAATCTTACTTTTGCACCATTAAAAGATAAATTAAGATATGCAAACGAAAAATAACAATATATTCTACCATCTGGTAGCCTTCCTGACGGTGGCGATCTGGGGAACCACCTTTGTTTCCACCAAGGTGCTGATGCTGAACGGGCTTTCTCCTGCTCAGATTTTCACCCTGCGTTTCAGCATCGCCTACGTGCTGATGCTGGCGTTCAATCATCGCCGTCTCTTTGCCGATTCCTGGCAAGATGAGGCTAAGATGGCGCTGCTGGGCATTACGGGCGGTTCGCTCTATTTCTGCAGCGAGAACGAGGCGATGAACTTTACCACCACCACCAATACCTCGCTCATTGTCTGTTCGTGTCCGCTCTTTGCCACCTTGCTGGTTCGTTTGGTCTATAAGGATTCCAATCGCATTCATATCGTCCAGCTGCTGGGTTCTCTTCTGGCATTTGTGGGTATGATCATCGTGGTATTGAACGGCAGGTTTGTGCTTCATCTTTCTCCGGTGGGCGATGCATTGGCGTTTACGGCGTGTATGTGCTGGGCGATTTATTCGCTGCTGATGAAGTCAACCACGGGCGATTACAGTCCTGCATTCATCACCCGCAAGGTGTTTTTCTATGGTGTTCTTACCATCTTGCCTTATTATATCTTCATTCCGGGTTTTCCTCCGCTCGAGGTATTCACCCGTCCCCAGGTCTTCGGCAATCTGCTCTTTCTGGGCTGCCTTGCCTCTATGATCTGCTTCCTCACGTGGAACTGGTGCATCTCAAAACTGGGCACGGTAAAGGCCACCAACTGGGTCTATTTCAATCCGATAACGACGATGATTTTCGCCTCATGGGTGCTTGGCGAGCAGATTACCCCCTATTTTCTGGCGGGTGCCGCCTGCATTCTGATAGGAATGTATGTGGCGGATAAGAAAACGAAAGGGGAACAGTAATAGATATTAACCTTCCAACACCCATTTCCATGCAGGTCTTATTTCTATCTTGAGTCCATCACGCACAATCTCCCCTTCATCCTCATAGGTAATTATCATGGCTCGTTTCAGAGGATACAAACCATGCAAGGTTACTAATGCTTTCACTTCTCGCTCTATGGTTTCTTCGTCGCTCATCTGATAGCTCGCCTGCACAGCTAGTCCCTCATCAGGCACATAGAAATCAACCTCAATATTTCTATTGTAATAGTATAAGCCCTTGCCGTATTTTTTATACAATGTAATTGTACAAAGATTCTCCAGTAATGAGGTGTTTGGATTGTTGATGAAGAGATGCAGCAGCCCATTATCTACAAAATAATGTTTCTTTATAGTTTCTTTCTCCACGAATTTGGAAGCATAATTGTCAATAGATATCAGCAAGCATGATTCTTGTAGATAGCGAACATATTCCATTACCGTTGATGGACTACACGGAGTTCCTGTTGCTTTTATCAGATTGCTCAAACGATTCAAGGAGCATGGTTGTTTCACGCTTTCTGCCAATCTTCTTACACAAAGGCGTAAGGCATCCTCGTTCTTCACCTTGTGCCGAACTACCAAATCATTAAAGAAAATACGATTATACAAGCTGTTTAGCCATACTCTCTTTTCTTGAAAATGCACAAGCTCAGGAAAGCCACCCCAATCAAAGTAGGTTCGGAAATGGCGTTGCAGTTCATTTGCTTTTCGTCCATATTGCCAATTCTTTGTAACCAAGACTCCAACTGCTTTTAGATATTCTGAAAAGCTATATGGAAACACGCTGATATCCAAATATCTTCCTCCCAATACTGTCTCTATGTCACGACTCAGCATTTTGGCATTGCTGCCAGTTATATAGACACGATATTTTTGGTTGGCTAGACGGCGTGCAAAGTTTGCCCACCCTTCAACATTCTGTATCTCATCAAAGAAGAAGATGGGCTGGCTATCATACATGCTATGATAGGCTTGCAATATAAGGTCGAAGTCTGTTGCCGACATTTCTTGCAAACGTTCATCGTCAAAGTTGACATATACAATATTTTCTATCTCAACTCCATTTGCCAGCAATTGCTGTATTCTCTGGTATAGCAAATAGGATTTTCCTGCTTGTCTTACTCCTACAAACACATAATTGCCATACTCCTCTAGGTCTAGAGGGCGCTGTACCAAAGGAATACGACCTATATATTCTTGGTTCTCAGCTATTATCGTTCGAAACAATTCCTTTTCCATATACTTACTTTTTGCGGCAAAAGTACAAATTTTATTTGATACTACAAAATAAAATAGCATTTTTTATTCGCTGCCACCGAATAATAATGCTTGATTTTGTTCGGTGGCAGCGAATAAAAACGAGGGAGAGCAGTAATAGATATAAAAAAGAGGGTGCGTCATTAGTCTATGACGCATCCTCTTTTTAGTTTTTGTGTTGTTCTACGACATGCAGCTCGTCACGCCCAGAGAGGCGGCGATAGCGGTTAAGATAGATAGTACTATCTGAAATACTGTTTTCCAGGTTTCTTTCTTCATAGGCAGTTTTTTTAGTGATTAATGATTAGTGATTAATTTCTTTTTAGTGGCAAAACATAGCCCCCGGAGGGGCTGTGTTTACAAACTTACGTTGTCGCCGCCGCCGTCAGTTCCGCTGTCAGTTCCGCCGCCAGTGCCCTGGCTGGTACCACCGCCACCCTGCGATGTACCGCCGTTGTCCTTGTTGGTCTCGCCGCCAGTGCCCTGGCTGGTATTGCCTCCACCCGGTGTATTCTCAGAACCTCCGCCGTTCTCTGCCCCGGTGGTATAGTCATCGTATGCCACGATCTTGGTGAGCTTCTTCAGCTCGGAGTTGCTCCAGGTCTTTGTGTTTCTCACAATCAGGTGTACGCCCAGCACGCTAGCCGCCGTCACCTTCTCCTTGCTCACCTCGCCACGCGAAG
>ERZ791702.749-NODE-749-length-10163-cov-2.76682_pt1 | contig 10163 bp, 7 predicted proteins | sample MGYA00510050_ERZ791702 | MGnify/ENA primary metagenome ERZ791702 (study PRJEB30046, sample SAMN00715230) | human gut metagenome | study: EMG produced TPA metagenomics assembly of the A metagenome-wide association study of gut microbiota in type 2... | reverse complement strand
TGCACAACTTCGGCCTGGTGAAATCCCAGAGCTCCTGCCGTATCACGGATAAAGCAGGCAATACAGAATGCCATGTTTGCCGGATTACCAAAGTAAGCCAGACATGCAGCTACAAGCCCACACAGAACCCCCGCAAGTGCAAGCTTCTTCTTTGAATCTGATAAATTCATTTTTCTTCCTCCTTCGTCTTTCTCTCATTCGTCATTTTGACTATTAAAGACTTTTTTGTTACCTTTTAATTATATCTTTTGCACAACTTCTTGTCCAATTCATAATTAAAATAGACCGATATATATATTGATACTATCAATACTATATCGGTCTTCTATCAATCTCTAATCTTATAAAATTTTACTCTTCTTCTGCAAGCTCGCAGATTGCCCGGATTGCCGTATCCACTTCTTCCTCTGTGTTATAGTGGGAAAAACTGAATCTGACAGCCCCCTGCTCTACGGTTCCAAGTGCCTCATGCATCAGTGGTGCACAGTGTCCTCCTGAACGGGTAGAAATCCCATAATCTGTCAGAAGTGCATCACTGACTTCTCCCGAGTCATAATCTCTGATATTCAGGCTCACTACCGCACAGCGGTCCATGCTGCTGAAATCCCCATAAATTTTGACTCCCGGGATTTCTTTTATCCCTTCATAAAACCGCTTCATCAATGCCTGTTCCTTTGCGCGGATCGTATCAATTCCTGTTTCTTCCAGATATCCGATCGCAGCATCCAGTCCGGCAATTCCGTGTCCGTTAAGTGTTCCTGCTTCCAGTGCTGTCGGCATCTCTTCCGGCTGTGTCTTACTATAGGTCTGCACACCGGTACCGCCTGAAAGAAGTGGCCGGACATGAACGCCTTTTCTCACATACATTCCACCAGTCCCCTGCGGTCCTAAAAGTCCCTTATGTCCGGTAAAACACAGAATATCAATATGCATCTTCTGCACATCGATCGGAAATACACCGGCAGTCTGTGATGCATCTACCACAAACAACAGATCGTGTTTTTTTGCAATTTCCCCGATCCGCTCCACATCCACTTTGTTTCCCGTCAGATTGGAACCATGGGTACAGACAATTGCTTTTGTATTCTCTTTGATTGCTTTATCAAAATCTGCGTAATCCAGAGTTCCTTTTTCATCACATCCAAGGAATGTCACTTCAACTCCCTTTTTCTCCATCTCATAAAGTGGTCGGAGAACAGAGTTATGTTCCAAAACCGTAGAGATCACATGGTCTCCCGGATTTAAGATCCCCTTGATTGCAATATTCAGACTCTCCGTTGAATTCATGGTAAATACGATCTGTCTTGCATCTTCCGCCCCGAAAAAACCTGCAAGCTTCTCTCTTGTGTCATATACGGTTCTTGCTGCTCCGAGAGATGCCTCGTTGACACCTCTTCCGGCATTCCCCATTGAGCACATTACTGCGGTGATCGCATCAATTACTTCCTGTGGTTTGCGCATTGTGGTTGCTGCATTATCTAAATATATCATATTGATCCTCTTTTCATTTCCCCATATGTGCATCCGGATAGAAATCCTTTACAATCCGGATCAGATGCTCTGCTGCTGCAGGCAGCTGATAGTTTTTATTGTATACAAGGTTCAGATAACGACTGCTTTCATCCTTCTGTAACGGGAATTCCAGAACCTGTCCGGTCCGGATCTCCTCTTCTGCTGCAAGTCTTGATATGATCGTGATTCCAAGCCCACTCTTTACTGACCTTTTTATCGCTTCCGGATTCTCAATGCATGCTACTATATTGAGGGTATCAGGCATAATTCCTGCTTTTCTCAATATTTTTTCTGTTTCCTTGCGGGTTCCCGATCCTTCTTCCCGCGTAATGACCGGTTCATTCTTTATCCATGTTGCTGTCTTATAGCGCTTCTGTATTTCCTGATAAAACTCGGTATTCGGCATGATAACAACCAGTTCATCCTGATAAAAAGGCATATATCTGCAATGCTTTTTTTCAAGTACCGTACCTGTAAATCCAATATCTACCATATGCCCTGCTACCTGTTCAACAACACCGCAGCTGTCATTTTCTGAAATCCGGAACTGCTCATCCGGATAAGTCTCTCTGAATTTCGCCAGAATCGCCGGAAGAACATACTGTGCCGGAATCGTAGAGGTCGCAATTGTAATACATTTTTCCTCACGATGCGCATCCTTGGAAAATACCTGCTCGATTTCTTTTTCGAGTTCCACCATCTGGCGCGCATACTGGTATAATTGCTTTCCTTCTTCCGACAATTTTACTTCCTTTGTATTTCTGACAAAAAGCCGTGAGTCCAGTTCTTTCTCCAGAGAAGAGATATGTGCACTGACCGTTGGCTGCGTCAGGAACAAAAGCTTTGCCGCTTTTGAAAAACTTCCCGACTCAGTTACCTTAACAAATGCCTCCAGCTGCTTTAAATTCATAAGTATGCCGCCCTCTCACTTTCTCCGCCTGTCTTCTTTGTCACCTTAATGCTGTCCATATATTCTAAAATCGGTTTCGCACTCTTTCTGCTTGTTGAGAACATATCTCTCACCTGTGCGATCGTGATCAGATTTTCTTCCTTCAGATGATTCTGAATTTTTTCCTTCGCTTCATCCATCAGGTGTTTCATCGTAAACATCTCTTCATTGATACGGAGTACTTTTCCTTCGTCAATCATCATGAGAACCACATCTTCCGCTGTCTGGCGCGGAATTTTTCCAAAATCAATCTCTGAAAATCTCACAAAATCATATCCTGCTTTTTCAAATGTATCTTCGATCAGCTTCTCTGTCTGAAGATACATCGCATCCTTCGGAACTTCATATCCCGGAAGCGAAAGATATTCTTCCCTTCTTCCATAGACGTTTTCTCCCGTCATTCTTTCGATATACGCATCAAATATGTTTGGTTTGATCTTTTTCAGGAATGTATTGTGAATTTCGGCTTTCTTCATTCCATATCGGTATGGATGCTCACTGTGATATTTCTGCAATGTCTCCTCTATCTTCTGACGTACTGCAAATTCGCTGTCTCTGTGCCACAAATATGTATCCTTCTTCATTGGGAATACAAAGATTGTGCCCGATTCTTCCAGTTCTTCAAGATACTCCTTCAGTTCATCTACGGAATGTGCCATCACCTTTGCAAGCTCAGCAAGTGTGATCATCGTGTCGCCGTGTTCTTTGATCTGAAGCTCCATAACATCGCCAAGTGAACCGGATTCTTTTTTCTTCAGTTCTTCGATTGCCTGTGCATCAAAACGTTTCTTACGCACCGGATTCGGTTCCAGCACGATCCCGCCTCCGATAGTCTCCATCGGAGAATAGAAACGTACTACAAAACGGTCGCCTCGTTTGACCGCAATCTCTTCTTCCAGTCTGAGCTGTACCAGTCCCTCTTCTCCCGGTCCGATCTGCTCCTTATCCAGCAGAACAGCACGGCAGAGGATCTCACTCGTACCCGTATATAAATGCAATCTCTCATGATTTGTAAGGATACGCATGGAGTCTTCCAGAACTTTCAGCTTCACATCCAGAAGATCTGTATTTTTCATACTGTTCTTCGGCGCAAGCACACACCCTCTGCGAATCTCCTTTTTCTTCACATTTGACAGATTGATCGCCACTCTCTGTCCGGCATAGCATTTGTCCTGATTCTGCCCATGTACCTGAATATTACGGATCTTGCACTCTTTTCCGATCGGATACATTTCCAGAACGTCTTCCCTAGTGATCGTACCGGAGATAAGTGTCCCTGTGATAATTGTCCCAAAGCCTGACAGGGTAAATGCCCGGTCAATCGGAAGTCTTGGAATAGTCTGTGTATCCTTTGCAACCACCTCATCCGACATCAGTTGCTGGATCGTATCCGTCAGTTCATCAAGCCCCTGCCCGGTTGCAGCCGATACTTTAACAACCGGTGCACCTTCCAAAAAAGTACCTTCCAGTTCTTCCTGGATTTCTTCCTCAACGAGTTCCAGCCATTCTTCATCGACCAGATCACACTTGTTGATCACCAGAATGCTCTTCTTGATCCCAAGGAGTCCCAGAATGTCCATGTGTTCTCTTGTCTGCGGCATGATACCTTCATCCGCTGCCACAACCAAAAGTACCAGATCCATTCCGACAACTCCAGCAACCATGTTGTTGATAAATTTTTCATGTCCCGGAACATCAATGATCCCTACACGGTCTCCATTTTTCAGATCAAAATAAGTAAACCCGAGGTCAATGGTGATCCCTCTTCTCTGTTCTTCTTCCCACCGGTCCGTGTTACGTCCGGTAAGTGCTTTTATCAGTGTCGTTTTCCCATGGTCAATGTGACCTGCGGTTCCTACGATAATGTTTTTCATAATAATTCTCCCAGCATCTCTGCTATCTTCTTAAAGTAGCAGGATTCAATTGTCCGCACATCCAGATAAATCGTGTCGTTAGCTGTACGCGGAATGATTGGCATAGAAAGATGCCGCATCTCTTCTTCCAACTTCGGTACACTGATATTCTCCGGCTTAATCGTAACTGCCATACTTGGAATGCGTTCAAGCGGAAGAGAGCCTCCACCGATCTGTGATTCACACGGTTCCATCCCGATCGTTGCAGCAAGATGTGCATTCTGCAGAATCCGCTTCAGAGATCTTGCACGCTTTTCCACATCCGCTTTGGACTCTGTGATCATACGCAGTACCGGAAGATTCTGGATTGCCTTTTCTTCTGATAAATATTCCTGTAATACCAGTTCCAGTGCTGCTGCTGTAAATTTATCAATTCGCAGTGCACGTGTCAGCTGATTCTTCTTCATCTGGTCAATATATTTCTTCTTACCGATGATGATTCCAGCCTGCGGACCACCGAGCAGCTTGTCTCCGCTGAAGCATACAACGTCCGCTCCCTTGCGGATGGAATCCTGAACCGTCGGTTCATAGGTCAGTCCGTATTTACTCAGGTCGATCAGCACGCCACTTCCAAGATCTTCAATGATCGGGATATCGTGTTCCTGCGCAATCGGAATCAGTTCATCGATCGTAACCGTCTCTGTAAATCCAACAATACGGTAATTGCTTGTATGAACTTTAAGGAGTGCTTTTGTCTCCTCTGTGATCGCTTCTTCATAATCAGAATAATGTGTCTTATTCGTCGTTCCGACTTCCACAAGTGAAGCTCCGCTCTGCTCCATTACATCCGGAATCCGGAATTTGCCACCGATCTCAACCAGCTCTCCGCGGGATACTACAACTTCCCCGCCTTTTGCCATTGAACTTAAGATCAGCATAACAGCGGCAGCATTGTTGTTAACCGCCATCGCAGCCTCTGCCCCGGTCAGTTTGCAAAGCAGTTTTTCAAAATGAGAGTATCTCTCTCCACGTGTTCCTGCTTCCAGATTGTATTCCAGATTGGAGTAACCACTCACAATTCCTGCCAGTCTCTCAACATGCTCCTTACTGATCGGTGCACGGCCGAGATTGGTGTGGAGAACTGTTCCTGTTCCGTTAATCACCATTTTCATATTCGGCTCATGCAGCTTTCCGGCATGCCGTTTTATATTCTGCGTAAGCATCCCGATCTGCGCTTTCGCTTTCTCTTCTTCCTCGCACTTTCCGATAAATGTTCTGAGCGCATCCATCTCTTCACGGATCACATCCATCACAAATTCACGTCCATATACATCAATCAAATCCTGTATCTCCTGTTCTTCAAGCAGAATATCTACTTTCGGAATACTGCGAAATAATAAATTTTTATTCATTTTCTCCTCTACCTCTTTGAATTCCTAGTGCAGACGAATCAGTTTATCGCTCTTTTCTGTTACGGTTCCGATCAGGGATACCTTGGTATCCAGTCTCTTCTTCTCGAATGCTTCCATCACGGCTTCCGCATACTGTGCTTCCACGCTGATGAGCAGTCCACCTGATGTCTGCGGATCATATAACAGATCGATAAAATGATCTTCTACATTTCTGAAATCTACTTTCTGATAAGAATATCCCTTGTTCTTGTAAGCCCCCGCCGGAACAAGGCCCATTTTTGCATAGCTGATTGCTTCATCAAGATATGCAATATCGTGAACATTCAGTTCAAATGTCACATTACTTGCCTCTGCCATTTCAACGCAGTGACCTAAAAGACCAAATCCTGTAATATCTGTACATGCATTTACAGGGAAATGCTCCACAACTTCTTTTGCTTTTTTATTTAAAGAAGACATGACAATCTCAGCTTCCCTGATTGCGGCTGCAGATGCCATTTCTCCTTTGATTGCTGTATTAACAATTCCTGTTCCGACCTGTTTGGTAAGGATCAGCACATCCCCCGGTTTACATCCGTAATTCTTAAAAATCTTCTTTGGATGTACAAATCCGGACACACAAAGTCCGTACTTCGGCTCATCATCCTGTACTGTATGTCCACCAACCAGAACAGCTCCTGCCTCTTTTACCTTATCGGCTCCACCGGCAAGAATATCTCCTAAGATCTGTGGATCAAGACAATTCGGAAATCCTACGATATTAAGTGCTACCTTCGGCTCTCCTCCCATTGCATAAACATCACTGAGCGAGTTTGCTGCTGCAATCTGGCCAAACATATACGGATCATCCACGATCGGCGTAAAAAAATCCACGGTCTGGATCATCGCAATATCATCTGTAACCTTATAAATCGCAGCATCATCTGATGTCTCGATTCCGACGATCAAATTTTCATCTTCAAATTTCGGTAACTTACCCAGAACCTGGGCAAGGGTCTCCGGACCTACTTTAGCGGCTCACCCGGAAGTTTTTGCATACTGTGTCAGTCTTACTTTTTCTTTATTCATTGTTTATCCCCAACTTATACTTTGCATTTAACATGTTACCTGCCGCAAAAAATGCACACATAGATGAATTCTATCATTCATACTTTCTATTGTAAAGACTGCTTTTGCAATTCATACTTTTCTATGATCAATTCTCTCACATGTTCAGCCGCTGCCGGAAGTTTGTAATTCTTATTATATACAAGATTCAGGTTTCGACCGCTGCCATCCTGTGAAAACGGGAATTCCAGAACTTCTCCTGCCTGGATCTCATCTGCGGCCGCAAGTCTTGAAATAATTGTAATGCCAAGACCACTTTTGACAGATCTCTTGATCGCTTCCGGATTCTCAATTGTCGCAACAATATTCAGATCCTCCAAAGAGATTCCAATCTTTTTTAATTGCTTCTCTGCTTCTTTTCTGGTACCGGATCCCTCCTCACGCATAATCAGAGGTTCTCCTTCCAGCCATTTTAAATCCTTCTGCTCTTTTATGATTTTCTGATATTCTTTCGTATTCGGCATAATAACAACCAGATCATCCTGGTAAAACGGTATGTATTTACAATTTGCTTTTTCGATTACTGTACCGGAAAATCCAATATCAACCAGATGCGATGCTACCTGTTCAATGACAGTACTGCTGTCACTTTCCACGATTCTGAACTGTTCTTTCGGAAATCTCTCTCGGAATTTCACCAGAATATCCGGCAGAATATACTGCGCCGGTATCGTAGAGGTTGCGATCGTAATACATCTTTCTTTCTGCTCTGCTGCTTTTGAAAACATTGACTGGATTTCCTGTTCCAGTTCGATCATCTGACGTGCATACTGATAAAGTGTCTTTCCGTCCTCAGATAATTTGACAGTCTTGGTATTACGCACAAACAATCTCACTTTCAGTTCTTTTTCAAGTGTCTGTATATGCGCACTTACTGTTGGCTGTGTCAGATACAGTTCCTGTGCTGCTTTTGAAAAGCTCTTTGAATCGGATACTTTAATAAATGCTTCCAGCTGCCTTAAATTCATAATTATTCCCTCTTTCTATTCGATCAAATTCGTATAAATACACCCTCACCGGATTCCGTTATTTCCTTTGATCAAATTGCGCAGCCACATCTATCTTCTACCATCCGATATCAAATACCAGAGAGCAAAGTGCATCTGCCCGAACAAACAAATTCTTTTTATCCAGGAGGTTACCATCTTCAGTTTTTAACAACTTGTCCAGAGCCTGAACAAGGGTCCTTCGACCTGCTTTGACGCCTCAACATGATGTCCTTATACACTGTGTCTCTCTGATATCTTTATTCATACTTAATTTCTCAACTTTTCTTAAATATTCTCTGTCCGTTATACGAACTTCTTTGTTATATAGTTCTCAAACTATGGTCTGATGATCTTTCCTGCTTCAGCCATAGATTCAACAATACTGTACATATTGGTTACACCACCAACAACAAGTTTGTCTTTTAAATGATAGTAGTCAAGACATGTACCACATGTAAGAATCTCTACTCCCTGTGCCTCCAGAGACTTCAGATCTTCAATGGAATCTGATCCTTCTGTTGTAAGAGTAGCTCCTCCATTGTAGAAAAGCATCTTCTTCGGAAGTGTATCAAGCTGTGTAACTGCATAAATAAATCCCTTAATCAGGACTTTACCAAGTTCATCATTACCTGTTCCCATGCGGTCAGAAGATACCACTACGATAAGGTCTCCCTTCTGATCCGGTGTACATACAACTTCTGCATCTACTGCCGGTACTCCCTGCATCTTGATCGTTACTTTGTATTCTTTTTCTCCAAGCTTTTCAGAGCTTACTTCTCCGCCCTGTTCTTTTGCCAGCTTTGTAACATTCTGTACAGCAATCTCATTATCTACTAATACTTCAATTGTCTCCGGTCCTGTAAGAGCCTGCATTGCTTTTTTTGTTTTGATTACCGGAATCGGGCAGTTGTCTCCCATTGCATTAACTGTTACCATAATATTCATTTCCACCTTTCTTTTACGTGAATCATTTCACTTATAGATACATTCTATCACCCTTCGCCCCTTATGTAAACAGATAGTCCCGTTATTTTTACCAAAAACCAATTGTTATCGCGATAGCTTTTTGTATATTATTGCGATATTTTACATTCGCTTCTTGCAGTATCCTTTCTTCTATAATAAAATAGAAAAGTAAAACAGTATGTCTATAAATATGCATTGAACAAGACTATAGAAAACTGGAAATTTATCAAAAAGCACTTCAGAAAGGATTTAATAATATATGTGGTTAGCAGATGGTTGGAAAGATTATGAAGTAATTGACTCCTCAGACGGAGAAAAGCTGGAACGCTGGGGGCAGTACATCCTGGTTCGTCCGGATCCGCAGGTGATCTGGGATACACCTCGCACAGACAAACGCTGGAAACATCCGAACGCACACTATCACCGCAGTAAAAAAGGCGGCGGTGAATGGGAATTCTTCGATCTCCCGGAACAGTGGCAAATCAGTTATAAGAATCTTACCTTTAACTTAAAACCGTTTAATTTTAAACATACCGGACTTTTCCCGGAACAGGCAACCAACTGGGACTGGTTCTCTGAAAAGATTCGCAATGCCGGGCGCCCGGTAAAAGTACTGAACTTATTCGCCTATACCGGTGGTGCAACACTTGCAGCAGCTGCTGCCGGCGCACACGTAACTCATGTAGACGCTTCCAAGGGAATGGTTACATGGGCAAAAGAAAATGCTGTTTCTTCCGGACTCGGCGACGCACCGATCCGCTGGCTGGTTGATGACTGTGTCAAATTCGTAGAGCGCGAAATCCGCCGCGGTAATCATTACGATGCAATCATCATGGATCCACCTTCCTACGGTCGTGGACCAAAGGGCGAGATCTGGAAGATTGAAGACGCAATTCATCCACTGGTAAAACTCTGTACGAAGATTTTATCCGATGATCCACTGTTCTTCCTGATCAATTCTTATACGACAGGACTTGCCCCAGCAGTACTGACTTATATGATCGCGACTGAGCTTAAGAAATACGGTGGGCATGTGGATTCACAAGAGATTGGACTTCCAGTATCTTCAAATGGGCTGGTACTTCCTTGTGGGGCCAGTGGAAGATGGGAAAGATAAGATTGCGGATTTTTGATTGATACGTTTGTGGCTTCTCAATAATACAACGTTTTTCCGAATAGCAGAATCTCAATTTGTGCAATCATAAAAGATCTAAAATAAAAGAGAAGTGATCCGGTATGAAATGGATTTCTCCTGCTATAAAGCTTGTGCTTTAAAGAAAATCCTTTTCTAAACTCAGATTACTTCTCTTTTTTATTTTCCATTCTCCTTTGGGTTTCCCATCTGAAAATTTATTGCAGATGCTCCATCAGATAG
>ERZ791702.746-NODE-746-length-10173-cov-5.87577_pt1 | contig 10173 bp, 8 predicted proteins | sample MGYA00510050_ERZ791702 | MGnify/ENA primary metagenome ERZ791702 (study PRJEB30046, sample SAMN00715230) | human gut metagenome | study: EMG produced TPA metagenomics assembly of the A metagenome-wide association study of gut microbiota in type 2... | reverse complement strand
ATTTTCATCATCTTCAACCACGAGTATACCTGGCATAGCATATGCACCTCTCTTTATTAACTATATATATCAGCTGGGAGATGACTCCCACCTCTGGCTGTTATTATGTCAAATTCAAAGACATCTGAACATATTTATCCGGTAACTCATGAAGATACCAAAAGCACTCATTTGGATCATAGATAATTCCATTTTCGGCACATCTTTTTCTGAACATATCCATAAGTTTCTCGTTATCAGGGCTTGCCAGGTCATATGCATTTCCATATGTATAGATGTATTTTTTCTTAAGCCCTGGAAAATATCTGTCCAATGCCTGATAAAAATATTCCCTGTCTCCATCCCTTAATGTAACTCCCATGTTGAAGCATATGATTCCTTTTACGCCAGCTTCCATACAGTAATCAAGAATACCATTGATGTTTTCCTTTGTATCATTTATAAAAGGTAATATAGGTGTCAGCCACACGACAGTTGGAATCCCTGCCTTTTTAAATTGCATAAGTGCTTCAAATCTCTCATGGGTTGTAGAAACATTCGGCTCTAAAATCTTGCAGAGTGTTTCGTCATAAGTAGTCATTGTCATCTGTACAACAGCTTTTGCTTTCGCGTTGATTGATTTTAAAATATCCATATCCCGCAATATTCTGGTAGATTTTGTCTGAATTGCAACACCATATTCATATTTGTCAATCAGCTCCAAACATCTTCTGGTCAGTTTTAATTTTTCTTCTGCTTGAAGATAAGGATCGCACATAGCACCGGTTCCTATCATACATTTTTTGCGTTTGGATTTTAATGCCTTTTCAAGAAGCTGTGGAGCATTTGCTTTTACCTCTATATCCTCAAATTCATGTGTAAATCCATAGCAGTTACTCCTGCTGTCGCAATAAATGCAGCCATGCGTACAGCCTCTGTATATATTCATTCCATTATTACTTGAAAGAATTCCCTTTGCTTCTACAAAATGCATATGTACTCTCCCCTAATTCTACAAATTGGAATCTATCGCTTTGTTCCATCCTCGTTGAAATTGTTTTTTAATGCCTTTTCCGTTGGGAAAATAGACCCAATCAAAAACACCAGTTGTATTACAATGATAATAATACTCAAAATTCCCATTGTATCGTCACTTGCTCCATAAAAAGGAATATGTATAAGCAATGTAGGACCAAGCAGCCCGACTCCAACTTTCCACCAAAGTTTTCCTGCATGGTCATGCGCAAATTTCCAGGTATCCATATTTATCATTGACATCTTAGTTCTGTATCCCACTACTCCATTGATTTGTTTTGGGCAATGTTTCCACATCATTCTGCCTGCAATTATCATAATCACTGGAATAATACAATCGCATATCAAAATAAACCACCAGAACCACATATTGCCACCTCCCACAACTTGAAATTATAAATCAAATGAAAATACGTTTGGAACAACATCGTTTCCAAATGTCTTTACTGCCATCCGATACATAGCTTTTGCATGAATCCTGTCATGCCAAATAAATCTCCTTAGATTTACCTCTTGTAAATGCACCAATGAAATTGGACGCATACAGAATACTGTCATCGCCATTATGTTCCCAAACGCACTTCACTTTCATAAAAGAATTTTCCTCCAAAACACCGATTTACTTAAATGCAGTATACCACATGGTCAACGTCAATGATACTATTATTCTCTTTTATGAAATAAAGAAGAAAACGTCCCAAAACCACTTGACATAGTTTTCAAAACCGCTTACACTGTACACTATAACTATTTAATAGGATTGGAGATCATCATGTTTCAGATTATCGTTGACTCTGCGGCAAATATTCCCGCAGAACTTGTAAAAAAATATAAGATCAAAGTTCTTTCTTTTATCAACTTTGTAAATGGAAAAGAAGTCACCTGTTTTGATCCGGAATTATCCCCGGAAGAGGAACGTCAGAAAGGTCATGAATATTACGATGCCGTACGCCAGGGCGCAGATGTAAAGACCGGTCTGATCAGCACTGCCATATTTGAAGATGCATTCCGCAGTGCCATGGAAAATAACGAAGATGTGCTGTATTTCTCGCTTAGCAAAAATATCAGCGGAAATTTCAACTCCGCAAGACTTGCCGCGGAGGATCTGATGCGTGATCCGGTAAACGGCAGAAAAATCCGTCTGATCGATTCACTCAATGCTTCTTTAGCACAGGGAATTTTAGCGATCTACGCAAGTGAAATGCGTGATAAAGGTATGGAGATTGATGAAGTAGCAGATATCTTAGAAACGTACCCTGCAAAGATGAACGGTGTATTTACCGTCGGAGACTTAAAATATCTTTCAAAAACCGGACGTTTAAGCGGAGCAACCGCCCTTGTCGGTAATCTTTTAAATATCAAACCGATCCTGCGTGGAAACAAGGACGGTTTTATTGTCCAGTATAAAAAATGCCGTGGAAGAAAGGCTGCATTAAACGAGCTCGTCTCTCTCGTCTGTGACAATATCACAGAACCGGAAAAACAGATCATCGGTATCGCACATGCCGACGCTTACGAAGACTCCCTCTATGTCATGAATAAGATTCAGGAAAAAGTTTCCGTCCGCGATTTTATCAATACTTCTTATGATTTCTGTACCGGAAGCCATGTAGGACCTGATACCATTGCATTGTTCTTTATGGCAAAAGACAGAGAATTAGGTGCAGACTAAAATTTTTATATGGGCAGGCAATTTCGCCTGCCCTTTTTTCTACAATGCCCTCTCCATGCAGATAAACTGCATATCATAGAGACTGCACTCTCCCACTTTCTCATATCCAAGATGCGCATAAGAACGCATTGCCACCTCATGCCCTTTTCGTACCAGTATGTGAACAGATTTCTTTCCCTGTTTCCGCAGGACATTCATGGCATATGCCATCATCATTCTCGCCATTTTTTTATTCTGGTATTCTTTTCTGATACAGAGTCTCGCCAGTTCCGCTCCCGGAAGCAGCGCCTCATCCCAGCATTTTAAACTGTCTACGGCTTCGTCTGCATCTATGGAAATGGAAGCTATCAGTTTCCCCTTTTCATTTTCCATCACAAAAAGTGCATTCCTCGAAAGATCTGATTCTATCGTATCAATTCCCGGATAATATTCATTCCAGCCTGCCGCTCCGCCGATCATCGAATGATATAATTCTAACAGCTTTTCCGTATCTTCTATTACAGCCGGGCGGATATATCGCAAAAATGTATAATCCGGAATTTTCAAGGCATCTGCCGCCTTCGCAAAATATTTTTCTTCGATATGCGGCCAGACCTTTTCTTCTGGCTCATTTTCTTTCTGCAATTTTGCAGCCAGATTTACCAGTTCCGGTGTCAGATCCGTTCCTGTCAGAAAAATATGGAGATTATTATTCAAAAACCACGGTGCCATATCATAAAGTCCTGATTCAAAAATATCCTGTATCACCTGGTTGATATCATATGGAATACGCAAAAATTCCGGTTTCCATTCATTTTCCCCTGACTCTAAGATCACAGCATGTGCATATCCCGGATCACCGATCGCAATTCCACAAGAACCGGTATTCATATAGGTTTTCCCATGATATCTCATCATTCCCGGATAATGCGTATGTGCTGCAAGCAGATAATCTGTATTGATTTCATCTAAAACTTCTTTTGTCCGCTCACTGTCAAGCTGAAGTAATTCCCTTGTATTGACAGGGGAACCATGACAGCAGATGATCGCAGGATACCCTTCCTTTTTATAACGGAACGTAATAGGAAGATTTTCAAAAAAGTCCAGATCTTTTGGGGTAAGCTGTTCATAAGTATATAAAAGATTACCACTGGCAGAATTTGCGATCCAGTATTTTTCTTTTTCTTCCTGTTCCCTGACTTTACGCTGTTCTGTCATATATTCTTCCCGGTTTCCCCGCAGAACATGACAGGGAAACTGCTCCATCAGTTCATAGAGAATCTCCATCGTCTTTTTTGCACCGGCAGTATCCGAAACAAAATCTCCCAGAAGCAGAAATTCCTCACACCCCGCCTTTATCATGTAGTCCACACATGCCCGAAATGCAATCTGGTTACTGTGGACATCTGCAATCACTCCAATTTTCATCCCAAAATATCGTTCCTTTCATGCTTTGGTCTGTCTAAACATTTTCTTCCTTACAGACATCAACCCAGCCTTTTGCACCGGCAACCTGCTCAAGCTCCGGGATTGTTAATTTTACGGCACTATGGTCATTTCCCGCTGCCGGATATACTGTCGTAAATTTTTTCAGGCTTTCATCGAGATAAACCTCCACACCATCATTGATTCCAAACGGGCACACTCCACCGCAGTGCGATCCTGCCCGGAGGGCTTTAAAACTATCTGTTTCTGTGTAACTCCCTCTTAAATCTCATAATCCATGCAGGATCTCACTGCTGTATATGGTCTTACTTTACTATCTGCCACTGCCACATGTTTCGGATGCACGCTGTATGCTTTCAGTGCTTCTGCGCTCTCAAATGTGGTATCTAACATCACATCCACAGTGGAACTCGGCAGACAGTCAATGCGCACTTTGATCTCTGTCATCCCCGGAATCTGACCGGCAAGTCCTTCTAACCCCTCCTTGATTCCTGCTTTGATCTGTTTTTTCTCCTCGTCCGAAAATTCCTCTTTCAGTTTCCATAAAATAACATGTTTTACCATTTCTCTGACGTCCTCTCTTTATTTTAGTATTATTATTTTTTTTACTGTTTTCTTTGCCGTCTGATTGCTTACTTTACTATTTGATTGTCAGCTTTGCCATCTTAAGCAGGCTTTTCTTTCTTATTCTTAAATTTCCTCTTTGCCACCGGTTTTTGCTCTTATCACACAAAGAACCGCACAAAGAATCACAATGCAGACCGGAAGTGTCAGCCAGACAACCGCATCCAGTCCAGCTGCCTTTAAAATACCGATCAGAAGATATCCGACCATACATACACTGCCAACAACCAACACATATGGAAGCTGTGTCACCACATGATTGACATGCTCACAGTGTCCTCCGGCAGATGCCATGATCGTGGTATCGGAAATCGGAGAACAGTGATCTCCACAGACCGCACCTGCCAGACAGGATGCGATGGAAATGACCATCATCTGTCCTTCCGGGAATACCCCGATCACGATCGGGATCAGGATACTGAATGTTCCCCAGGATGTTCCGGTTGCAAACGCTAAAAATGCGGCAACCAGGAAAATGATCATTGGAAGGAATCCCTGCATTGCGGATGCGGAATTTGCCACAAGATCTGCAACAAAATATTTCGCACCAAGCAGGTTTGTCATACCCGACAATGTCCACGCCATCGTAAGGATCAGGATCGGTGCGATCATTGACTGGAATCCCTCCGGGATACATTTTGCAAATTCCTCAAAGGATAATACATCGCGCATCATATAATAGATAAATGTAAATACAAGCGTAACAGCACCGCCAAGTACCAGTCCCACAGAAGCATCCGAAGCTGCGAATGCTTCAACAAAAGAAGCTCCGTCAAAAAATCCTCCGGTATAAACCATCGCAACAATACAGCTTGCGATCAGTACTGCGACCGGGAGTATCAGATCCAGCACATGTGCCTTATCATTGACCGCCTCTTCCTCATTCCCCTCATATGGTCTTCCCGGTGTTGTAAACAGATCACCTGCGATCGCATTCATCTCGTGTTTTTTCATCGGTCCAAAATCAACCCGGAGTACTGTCACGAGCAATACCATAACCAACGTCAGGATTGCATACAGGTTATATGGGATTGTCTGCAAAAATACGGCAAATCCATTGATTCCCGCATCCTCAGGCACAGAAGATGTCACCGCTGCCGCCCAGGAACTGATCGGTGCAATGATACACACCGGTGCTGCCGTTGCATCAATGATATAGGATAATTTGGCACGCGATACTTTATGCCGGTCTGTGACCGGACGCATCACGCTTCCCACGGTAAGACAGTTAAAATAATCATCCACAAAAATCAGTATACCAAGGACCATGACAGAAATCTGTGCGCCGATCCTGGTTTTGATATGCTTTGACGCCCATTTTCCAAATGCCGCGGAACCGCCCGCTTTATTCAGCATCGAAACAAGTATTCCAAGCATGACTAAAAACACAAGAATACCGACATTCCATGCATCCGCGAGTTTATACACCATGCCTCCGTCTTCCTGAAAAAAGATCGTACCTATCATCAGTTCCAGATTAAAATTGGAATATAACAGCCCTCCTGTGATGATTCCTGCTAAAAGTGATGTATATACCTCCTTTGTAATGAGTGCCAGACCGATTGCAATGACCGGTGGCAGTAATGCAAATACTGTCGCATATACGCTGCACTGATAATTTTCCGGATCAGTGACCACTCCGGGTGTATTTGCCGTTACAAACAGTAATACCACGATCACTGCAAGAAAAATAAGCATCCCTATCTGTTTTCTTTTCATATGTGTCCTCCAAACAAACGTTACTGATCTTTTGTCTGTCAACATTCAATCAGAACTTTCCATATTTCTGTATTTCCATACTTTTTATAGTGTAGCGTTTCTTCTGCAATTTTTCAAACATTTTATGCATAATCATGCAATATTACATAAAATAATAAAATACATGATCCGTGAACATTTTATTATCATGAATAAAAGAAGTATCATTCCACAGTAATTCATGAAATGATACTTTCTCCTACATTGCGACTATATCATCTGCGATCGCCATTGTTGATTTTCGATGAGATACTAAAAGAATTGTCTTATTTGCTTTTTCCTGATCAAGACTTCTTAAAATGATTCCTTCATTCAGACTGTCAATGTTACTGGTCGGCTCATCTAAAAATATCATATCTGCATCATGCAGAAATGCACGTGCAATCCCGATACGCTGACGTTCCCCACCAGAGACAGACTCTCCTGACTCCGCTAATTTCGTGTCATATCCATCCGGCAGTGACATAATAAACTCATGAAGTGCCGCCTTTTTCGCAGCCGCAATCACTTCTTCCCTGGTCGCATCCTCTTTCGCAACTTTGATATTATTTTCAATCGTATCCGCAAACAGAAATGTCTCCTGTGTGACATAGGAAATATTGTCACGCAATGCCGTGGTTGAAATTTCATCCACATTTGTTTTTCCGTACCGGATATCTCCTTCAGATGTCTCATAAAAACGCATCAGAAGTTTTAAAAGCGTTGATTTACCACATCCGCACTTTCCTAAAATTCCATGGATCTTATGTTCTGTAAATACATGATCAAAGTTTTCTAAGACTTTGCCAGATGTACGCTCTTCTGCTGCTGACTCATAGGCAAAAGATACATGCTCGCAGGAAATATCGCCGCCACACTCGTTATTTCCATCTATTACGTCTTCCACAAGCGGCTGCTCCTCTAAAATATCAAGTACACGGTTTCCGCTTGCCAGTGTGTGCTGTAAATTATTAGAAAGTGCAGATAAAGCAGCTGTCGGGCCAAAGGAACTGATCATCGCGATCACAGCGATCATTGCTTCATCTATGCTCACAGCTCCCTGTACAGTAAGATGTCCGCATAAAGCTGCCATAAGGACTCCTGCGATCAGGATCACACCATCTGTTGCAATGCGCTGTGTATTCTCTGCCATTTTCAGCTTTTTATTTTTCTGCTCTAACTTTTCTGTCTGTTCATTCATTTCATGCAGACGTTTTTCCTGCTGTCCGTACTGTAAAATTTCATCCATCCCATACAAATTATCCAAAACAACGGTATTTAATTTTCCAAAACTTTCGCGGTAAATGCGTCCGTTTTCTGCACCATGTTTTCCATTGATAACAGGGATTACCGCCCCGACGATCAGGTAAAATACTGCTGCTAAAGCCCCCGCTGCCGGATGTAACCTCCCAATAAACCATACCATAAAGCCTGATGTAAGTATGGCGATCGCAATTGGAGAGATCGTATGTGCATAAAACACTTCGAGAAGTTCAATATCACTTGTGATAATGGAAATCAGATTTCCTTTTTCACTGCCATCTAATTTTGCCGGGCAGAGTTTTCGCAATGCGGCAAATACCTTATGACGGATCTGTGCTAAAAGTTTGAATGCAATATAATGGTTGCTTGCCTGCTCTGCATAGCGCAGGATGCCCCTTAATACTGCAAACACCACGATCAGAATAAAAATATGTGAAAGTGTAATTCCCTGATACAATCCTAAAACCTGACGGACACCAAAACCACCTAAGATCGTGATGAATGTCGCCATCAGATTTCCGGCACATCCCATTAAAATCGCAACAAACATAAACGGTAGCATCGGTCTTATCATACCGATCAGTCCTGCCATGACTTTTACACCACTGCGTGCCCCTTTATTCTCTTTTCCCTGCATCAGACTGCCTCCTTTGCATATTTTTCCAATTCCTGCTGTGCCTTATAAAGGCTGCTGTAATAGCCATTCTTCTCCATCAGTTTTGCATGGACTCCCGATTCCTCGATCACACCATCTTTCATGACAAGAATCTGGTCTGCATCGGTCACATTCGCAAGACGGTGTGAGATCAGTATCACTGTTTTCTTCTGTGCAAGCTCACGGATAACCTCCATGATCTTATTTTCACTCTCCACATCCACATTTGAAGTTGCCTCGTCAAATATGTAGATATCACTGTCATGCAGCAATGCCTTAGCAAGCGCAAGACGCTGTTTTTGTCCACCGGACAGATTCGATGCCTTCTCTGTGATCTCCATGGATAAACCACCTTTTTCCGAAACCGTATCATAGAGGTCAACCGCTTTTAACGCTGCTTCCATCTCCTCTGTGGCTGCATCTGCACGCCCCATACAGAGATTTTCACGCACGGTTCCTGCAAACAGATAACTGTCGTGACGCACTCTTGTAATTTTTCTGTACAATGCATCCGGTGCGATTTCATGGATATTGACACCGCCGACCGTGATCGTGCCGGAAAATGCATCCTGCTCCTTCCCTTCTCCCATCATTAAAGACGCCGCTGTACTTTTTCCGCATCCAGACACTCCGACTAAAGCTGTAAATGCCCCCTCTTCTGCCGTAAAAGATATCCCTTTTAAAACAGGTTTTTCCGGTTCATAAGCAAACGATACATCAGAAAATACGATGTCATCGCCCCCGATCTTTGTATTCTTTCCACACTGCGGCAACGGCTCATCCAGTAATTTAAAGATTTTGTCTGCGGCAGCATTTCCATTCATCGCGATATGGAAAAAAGAGCCTAACAGGCGAAGCGGCAGGAAAAATTCCGCTGAGATCAGTATGATAAAAATACATTCCGCCAGTGTGATATGGAAAGCCCGAAGTTCTAATACACTTAAAATAATACCGATCCCCGCTCCTCCATATGCAACCAGATCCATGATACTGATCGAGTTAAGCTGCATGATCAGCACCCGCATCGTCACTCTGCGGAACTGTTCTGCCTCCTCATCCATCTTTTTTGCATAGCGCTCATCTGCCTGATAAATTTTTAAGGTAGTCAGTCCCTGTAAATTTTCCAGAAAAGAATCTCCAAGTTCTGTGTAACTGCCCCAGTACTTTGCCAGAAGTTTTTTTGCGAATTTCTGCACGGCAACGATGGATACCGGAATCAGCGGGACGCATAAAAGCAGCACAACCGCAATTTTAAGGCTCATGCTTCCAACGATCAAAAACAATGTCAGCGGTGCGAACAGGCTGTAAAAGAACTGCGGGACATACTTTCCAAAATAAATCTCCAACTGCTCCACGCCCTCAGTACTGATCTGGACGATCTCGGATGTGGCAAAATGAGCATGATAGGATCTTCCAAGTTTCATTAATTTTTCATAGACAAGCTCGCGAAGTTTTCTTTTCACCTGCGTTGAGGCGGCAAAGGATAAATGGCTTCCAATGCTTGTAAATACTGCACGCCCGATATAAACCGCCGCAAAAACAATAAATAACTTTGCGATATCTCCCTCTCCAACAGTTCTGTTATACAGAAGCAGTTTTTCCAGAAAAACACCAATGGCATACATCAGCGCCACATTACAGAGCAGCGAGCCCCACTGCGTGGCGACCATCCCTGCCACATACTTCTGATTCTCTTTAAATTCCTTCATTAGTCTCTTATGAAACATATTAATCTCCATTCTTGCGCTGTCTTTCAATGAAAACAACGTTTTCATTTGCATCT
>ERZ791702.741-NODE-741-length-10233-cov-16.692_pt1 | contig 10233 bp, 9 predicted proteins | sample MGYA00510050_ERZ791702 | MGnify/ENA primary metagenome ERZ791702 (study PRJEB30046, sample SAMN00715230) | human gut metagenome | study: EMG produced TPA metagenomics assembly of the A metagenome-wide association study of gut microbiota in type 2... | reverse complement strand
AGAGTTTCCAATTTTGTTTATTTAAGCCATTTTATTTTTCATGCGTAATTACTAAGGCATTCCGAAGAATACCTTTATAAACTATTTAGAACTTTCTTCCTTAGTACGGAATACGTAACGACTCGTTACTGTAGCACCTTCTGGAGCACCAGAGTATGAAGCATATTCTTTGTTCATAGCTTTGATTTCATCCATTACACTTTGTAATGTTTCAAGTTCTCCAACACCTAAATCAACCTTTTCTTTTAATTGATCCAATCCTTCAGACTTGAATTGTTCATTACCTTCATACAATTGTTTAGCACCTGAATTCAATGTTTCAAATGCCTTACCTAATGTATCTAATCCATCAGCCATTTCATTAAATGTGCCACTCTGTCCAGCTAATGTTCCTGTAGCATCTGATAATGCACTAGCACCACCATTTAATGTAGCACTATTTGAAGATAATGTTTTACTTCCCTCAGCTACTTGAGTAATACCAGCTTGAGATTTCTTTTGAAGTTGAGTTAATCCAGCATTTACTTGTTGAACACCACCTAAGATTCCTTCAGAACCTGCAGATAATTTCTTAATAGCAGCTTGTAAACCAGTCACTAACTCTTTGAAGTTTTTAACATTCTTCACTTTTTCTGTACTTGGATCTGTATATTGATTTAACAATTTATTCATATCAGATAAAGTCTTCTCGGCTTCATTTAAATCATTCTTCAATCCACCGTTGCCATCTTCTCCCACTAATACTTTTTGTGCATCAGACAACTTCGTATTCATAGCCGTTAATTTGTCATCTAATCCCTTCAAAGTTTCTGTGATGTTATTCGCGTCTTTTACTAATTTATCTGAACTTAAACTCTTCAAATCATCCTTCAAAGTTAAACTGCTTGCATCTATTGTTTGAATCCATTGATTATTTTCAGGTACAGGAATAGGTTGATTTGTTAATTTGGACTTTGCACTTTCGATAGCAGCTTTTGTTGATTCATCTAAACCCTTAGTACTTGCAGCCGCATCTAATGCTGCATTTGCTGTTGAATAAGCACTAGAAATTTCACTATTTACTGCACTTACTTTATCGTTGATTTGTGTATTTACGTCACTAATTTTTGAATTAATTTCACTTACTTTATTTTTAATTTCAGTGTTTTTATCGGCAATATTTGTATTATTTTCTTTAACTGTCGTTTGTAAATCAGCTACATCTTTAGCTACGGCTGCAATTTGACTAGCTAAAGTTGTATCTTTCTGTAAAGCAGTTAATGTATCAGATGCATCTGTAAGACTTTTACTTAAACCGCCTAATGTCGCACTATCATCAGTGATAGTTTTTTGCATACCTGCTAATGTTGCCATAGCGCCTTGTATTTGAGTCTGCATAGTATCTAGTTCAGTTGGAGTTAATGTGTTTACTTGTGCTTCTAATTGTTTTAAACCTTCATTCAACGCTGTTGCACCATCTAATAAATTAGTTTTTCCTTGACCTAAATTGCCTGAAACTCCATTTTGAATTTGAGATACACCTTGAGGAATTCCATATAATTGTTGGCTTCCTGCAGCTAAAGTATCCACACCATTTGTATAAGCTGTTAATCCTGTTTGTAAGGCTTTAACACCATCATTTAATTGGATAGCACCTGCAGATAATTGTCTTACTTGATCAGATGAACCTGTTAATGGAGCAGCTTGTTCTTTTAATTGAGTTGTTCCATCATACAATTGTTTTGATCCATCGATCAATTGATTGTCAGCTTCAATTAATTGATCAATTCCATCTGTTAATTCAGATACGGAACCAATGTCACCTAATTCACTTGCCAAATCAATTTCATTTGTCATACCAACCATAATAGATCCTAAATCAAAATCATTGACATCCGCTTCTACTGTTACATCATCACTGATTCCTAATTGATTATTTACTTTGTCTAAACCTGCAGATTTTAATGTTTCATTCAAGCCTGGAATATTCGCAAACGCCAACATTTCATTTGTTCCATCATTTACGATCTTACCGGATTCACACTTCACATTTGAGAACTTACCAGTACTCATATTCAACATACCACCAGCTAAATAACTAGGGTGAATCACAATGGATTTGCCATTGATATTTTTTACTTGTGAATAGTTATTTGTGAAAGAAATCATTAATTTTAAATGACCAGACTTACCTTCCATATCTTTTGCAGACATTTCTTGGCCATCTAATTCATAACGAATTTTAACAGACACAGGAAGTTGTTTTGTGGCTGTTCCTTCATAATACACATCATTACCGTTCGCATTCCATGTATATGTATTTCCGTCTTTTGAAGGTTTTTCATTTGATTTAATGTTCTTAACATCTGTTAAGTTTAAAGTTTCTTTAATATTATTAATTCCATCCTCATCATGTAACCAGCTAGATACGATTGTATCACTGATTGAACCATCTGAGTTTAATACAGAATAAACAGTTTCTGTTTTTTCTGTAGGATTTTCATCATTACTTTGCGCAAATACAGTCACAGGCATCATACTTCCTGCCATAACTGCACTCAACACTACACTACCAACTACTTTTACTGTATGACTTAAATTCATATTTATTCTCCTTTCGCTTCCATGTTTGATTCTGGCCAATTCTTTGTCGTCTTTTCAATGAACTTGTGGCAGAAAATCAACAATGAAGGTAATACTAATAAGATACTTACGACTGAAATTAATGCACCACGTGCTAATAAGATAACTAATGATTTAATTAAATCCATCTTAGCTACAAAGCTTACACCGATACATGCGGCAAAGAATGAGAATCCACTTGTCATAATGGAAACACTTGATTTTTCCATCGCAATCAAAGCCGCTTCCTTAACCTTCTTACCATGCGATAATTCTTCTTTAAAACGCGTTGTCATTAAAATGGCATAGTCTACTGTGGCACCCAATTGAATAGTTCCGATAACCATACTTGCGATAAATGGAAGTGTAGTTCCTGTAAAGAATGGAATACCCATATTGATTGTGATCGCAAATTCAATTGTTAGTACTAAAATGACTGGAAGTGCAAATGATTTAAATGTTAAGGCAACAATGATAAAGATCATAATGACAGATAATACGTTAACCATCGCAAAGTCTGTATTTGTTGTTGTGATCAAATCACGTGTCATACTTCCTTCTCCACCAATCATACCCTTCTTATCATATTTATGAATGATGGTATCCATTTTATCTAACTGTGTATTTAATTCATCGGTTGCAGCTTTATAATCACTGTTCACAACAATTAATTTCTTTCCACCATTTTGGAAAATATCCTTTACTACACTTGGAGTAAAGTTAGATGCAAGTCCTGGACCTACAAACTCTTCATACGCTAATACGTTATGAACTCCTTTTAAATCTTTTATTTCAGAACACATATTCTGAATTTCATTCGTTGTTAATTTATCATCCACTAAAACGAAATGTGTTGTTGTCATATCAAATTTATCTTTTAACTGATTTGTACCAATGATACTTGCAAAATCACCTGGCATACCAGAAATCAAATCATAATAGATATTTGTATGTGCCTGACCATATCCAAATGGAATAAAAATCAATACGAAGGCAACAAGAATCTTTTTATAGTGACGCATCACAAAACGAGGAACTTTATGTAACTCATTCAAAATTGTTTTATGTTTGTACTTTTCAATCGTCTTATCAAAGAACATCAACAAGCTTGGCAAAATGAAGATGGTTGATAATACACCAAGAACTACACCTTTCGCCATAACAATACCAATATCTCTACCTAGTGTTAACTGCATTACACACAAGGCAACGAAACCAGCAATCGTTGTGATTGAACTTGAAGTAATTGAAGTAAACGTAGCTTTGATGGCCTTAGCCATAGCCTCTTCATTTGGAAGTTTCTGTTTTTCTTCTTGATATCTATGTAATAAGAAGATGGAATAATCCAATGTTACAGCTAACTGTAATACAACGGCCAAAGCCTTTGTGATATAACTAATTTCACCTAAGAATACGTTTGTACCAAAGTTATATACGATTGGGAAAATCATTCCTAACATAAATACAACTGGAGCAATCGTACTCTCTAATCCTAAGAACAATACGATCATACATAATACAACCGCAATACCTGCATAAATTGGCGTATCGTGTTCTGTTTGATCTTTAGTATCTTCACTGATGGCTGACATACCACCTAAGTAACAATCATCTTTTGTATATTTTTTTATTTTACTAATCGCATTCATTGTACGCATTGACGATGTTGGCTCTTTAAATGTAACAATCATCATTGTACTGTCGCCAGAATAAAGCATATCCTGAATGCTTTCTGGAATTGCCTGTTTTGGAACTGAAATATCTAATACATCATCTCTCCAAATACATTTTTCAACTCCATCAATTTTATTGATCTCTTCCTTAATTTTTGCGGCCTCTTGATCTGATTTGTTGTTGACAACCAAGAAGTCTACACTCGATAAGTTAAAATCATCTCCAAGAATCTTTTGTGTTTTCATAGATTCTGAAGTCGAAGGTAAATAAGATAATAAATCGTAATTAATATTTGTATTGAAATAACCAATTGCACTTGGAATCAAAAGAACAATGGCCACAGCCAAAATCATATTACGATATTTAACTATCCATTTTGACATCTTATCCATATCGAATCACCTTTTTTTCTATCCTTTCCTTTACTACGTGAAGAGTATAGTACCAAACTGACCGCTAGTCAATATTTTTGTTTTATTTTTTTAAAATTCCAAATATACAATTGTTTTAATATGTTCAATCGGTCATTTTTATTTGTTTTTTCTAAATTATTGTTTATAATAAGGATGGTGATACGCATGAAAAGTAAGATAATTGAAAACAAGAAAATAAAAGAAAACAACCTCTTACAGGCTGCCTTTAATCTATTCACAAAAGAAGACATTACAAATGTCTCTGTTAATGATATTGTAAAAAAAGCAGGAGTCGCAAAAGGGACATTCTATCTTTATTTCAAAGATAAATACCAAATACGCGATATTCTAATTCAAAAAGAAGCACATCGCCTTTTTGAAGAAGCCCACAAACAATTAGAAAAAAACGATATTCGTAATTTTGAAGACTCTGTTATCTTCTTGATTAATCAAGTATTGATTCGACTAGAAAACAATCCATTGATTTTAAAATTCGTTGAAAGAAACCTATCTTGGGGCGTGTTCCATGCCCAATTAAATACGGCTATTGATAATGATAGTTTCAACCTTATAAAAGAGTTTAATGAAATCGCAACCGCAAATGGATATGAATTTGAAAATTCAGAAGTCATACTTTACTTAATTGTAGAATTAACAGGAAGTACTTGCTACAACAGTATTCTTCACAGTCAACCCCTTCCTATCGAAGAATATAAACCCATTCTTTTCGATTCCATTCGAGCTATTCTTTCCCAAGGAAAGAAAAAAAGCTAGGACAAGCCTAGCGTACAATAATATAAATCATATAAATGACATATACGAGGATCGTAAAGATCCCCTTTTTTCTTGTCATTGTATCTCCCTTTTTCGCAATACCATATATCAATAGAGAAATACCAATCAAGACAAAAGTATCAATAATATTCTGTGAAGTAGCCGCAATTGGATGAATTGTACTTGAAGCACCCAAAATAAATAAAATATTCATAATGTTACTTCCAATCGCATTACCCAAAGATAAACCACTCTCACCTTTTCTTGCCGCAACAACACTTGTTACTAGCTCAGGCAATGAAGTTCCAATAGATACGACAGTTAAACCAATCAACGTATCACTCATACCAAGCATAGCTGCAATCTGTTTTGCACTATCTACAGTGATGTCTCCACCCCAAATAATACACGCAACACCGATAACAATATAAATCAAGCATTTGATTCCTGATAAAGTTTCAACTTCCTCATCCTCAACACGATTCTTTTTAGCACTACGAATCAAGTTTAAAATAAACAATACCAAACCAACCAAGAAGATAATTCCTTCAAAGCGATTCAACATTCCATTTAACACAAAAATAGAAAGTAAGATGCTCACTAAAATATTGATTTTTAAATCACGATTCAAAATATCCTTATCCATTAAAAATGGAGTAATGACTGCACTTGTTCCAACCACAACCAAAGTGTTGAAAATATTAGAACCCACAATATTTGAAATCGCAATTTCATTACTTCCCATTAAGCCAGCCGTAATACTCACACTTGCTTCTGGTAAGCTTGTTCCAAGTGCTACAATTGTCAAACCAATAATAACTGAAGGCACTTTTAACTTACGAGCCACACTTGCACTGCCATCCACAAACAAGTCTGCACCCTTCATTAAAAGGACCATACCTAATACTAATAAAAGAAATACCATTTTTTCAATCCTTTCAAAGTCACCTTATTATATCACAGGCTTAAAATAAAAGAAGAGATTTTTTCTCTTCTTATCAATCACTTAATACTCGTTTTAGACTCTCAACAGATATTGAACAAACCTTAGAAATCTCATTGACACTCATTCCATTCTTTATCATAGTCTTGTACAAAAGAACTTGTCCTAACTCTACACCTTGTTCAATGCCTTGCTCGATTCCTTTTCTTATCCCTTCAGCTTCCCATTCCTTTGACTTTACTTCCAGCCATCTCTTTTCAGCTTCACACATTTCAATCTTCTCCTTTTTCTCTAATTCCTTTAAATCCAACCATTCTACATCCGTTAATGTCTTGACGACTTTTAACACACTGCTCTTCACAAGCCCAAAGTCATTGATTGTTCCTTCATAAATAGACTGATCATAAATACTTCGACATATGTAAAATAGATTATACACGTCTTCTTCATTAAAATTATATGAAGTATTTCCCGTGATTTCAATCAGATTCATTTGGTAGTCATGGAAATAGGATTTGAACCTTTCATCCACCTCGACTAGCTCAGAAAGCTGTCTAGCTGCATTCCAAGGCCTTTCTCCTGTATAAAATACAAGAATGTTTACCATAGGTAATTTTTCTTTCGACTTATTCTTTTTCGACTTCTTTAACATTCGCTCATAAGCTACATATTCATATACGGCCGCTCTTACAACCATTGAAGGATCTACACAACTTTGATTTTCAATAATGAATGCACTATAAAGATTTCCATCATTGTACTTACGAATCACATCCACATGCTTTTCTAGATCCATATTCGAATCATTCATCTCTGAATCAAGTTCTTCACAATTCTCTGGTTTAAGAACTCTTTTGCCATCAAAGAAGTACGCATTAAAGAAGTCGACAAAATAGGCATTGTTTTCTAAAAACTCCTTCATAATTTTTTCTTTGATTTTGTTCATATTATTTTTCCTCCTATCTCATATACGAAATAAATTGAGGTTTTTCTAGAAAACTTGCATTTGTTAAGATATTTTTACAATTAAATATAGAATTTATTAACCAAAATATGTATAATAAGCCCATAAAGGGAGTAGCCTGCACATATATGTGTTTACAGCTTCGTCAATACGATATTAAATCCGGACTGTGATGAAATGGCAAGACTTTGGTACATAAGACCAGAGTCTTTTTATTTTATCTGGTCCAGGAGGAAAACATATGAACATAATTTTATTAGTATTAGGATTTATTCTACTACTAAAAGGAGCCGATTGGTTTGTCGATGGATCAAGCAGTATCGCATCACGCTTTGGCATACCCCAACTGATTATTGGACTTACTATCGTTGCGATGGGAACGAGTCTACCAGAAGCCTTTGTTTCCATTACAGCTGCTTTAAAATCGAATGCAGCCATCACAATCGGAAATGTTGTTGGAAGTAACATTCTAAATGTTGGAATCATTCTTGGCATTACAGCACTCATTCGTCCATTACATATTCAAAATAGTACAATCAAATATGAAATGCCATTTATGATGCTTGTAACACTAGTACTCATTCTACAAGGCATAAACAATACTATTTCACGCTTTGACGGTATTATCTTATGGTTATTCTTCCTTGGTTACTTATACTACATTTTCAGAATGACAAAAAATCAAACCGAAGAAGCAGAAATCAAAAAGACAAATCCATTATTTATTCCACTCGGACTTATATGTTTAATGATTGGAAGTAACTTTGCGGTAGATGCAGCCACAAACATTGCCATTTCACTAGGTGTTAGCCAAAGATTTATCGGCTTAACTATTGTTGCCTTAGGAACCTCTTTACCTGAACTTGTCACTTCGGTAACGGCCGCCAAAAAAGGCAATGCCGATATTGCGATTGGAAACATCATTGGTTCGAATATCTTTAATATCCTATTTGTTGTAGGTTCTAGTGCACTTATTACTCCCGTACCTTTTGAACCTAACTTTATCATCGATTCCTTTGTCGCAATATTGATTGGTCTTGTCCTTTATATTTGCACTAAAAAAACAAGAGTACTCGACAAAAAAGCCGGTATACTCTTGTTGATCACATATTCAATTTACTTTATTTATCTTCTTTACTAGTCTTCAACAAATCACGAATCTCTTCTAATAAGACAACAGTATCATCTTTTTTAGGTTCTTCCTGATCAAGTTGCTCATTCGTTGTCTTTTTAAAATGCGCTAAAAACTTCAGCATTGCAAAGATGCATGCCGCAACAATTAAAAAGTCCACAACATTTTGAATAAAATTACCATACGTGATTGTAGCTGTGCCTACTTGAATTTTTAAACCCGCAAAATCAAGTCCACCAATCAAAATACCCACAATCGGCATCAATATATCATTTACCAAGGAAGTAACGATTTTCCCACAGCCATATCCATCACATTGCCTTTGGCAATAAACTCTTTAAATTCACTGATTGTTTTATTTGGCTTCATTTATTTCTTCTTATCAAAATGCAAAGTTTGTTTCAAAACAGTAGAACAAGCCAAGTCACCAATGACATTCACACAAGTAGCTCCCATGTCACACAAAGTATTTACCGAAATATAAACACCCAAGATTTGATTTGTTGGAATCCCTGCAATTGGACACAATGCCGCAAAAGCAGCAATCGCACCACCTGGAACGCCTGGAGTACCAATACTTAACAATACGTTACAAGCAAGTACTGTAACCATTGTTCCAATACTTAAATCAATACCAAGTGCAGTCGCAAAGAATGTAATCATAAATGACATCAAAATCGAAACAGCATCCATATTGATTGTTGCACCCAAAGGTAAAGTTAAAGATGTGATTTCTTCAGGAATACCAATCTTTTCTGAAGCACACTTTAATGAAATGGGAATCGTAGCACTACTTGAACAAGTTCCAAACGCATTCAATCCTGCTGGTGCAATATCTTTAAAAAATTGAATTGGATTATATTTTCCAAAGAATTTGACCATACCACCATAAATAATAAACGCATATAAATAGAACGTAATATACAACGCCAATAATACCTGTCCTAATTGAAGCATTGTATCCACACCATTTGAATACATAACTGTAGCGATACATGCGAATACTCCAAATGGAGTCACATACATGATCTTACTTATAATAAAAATAGAAATTTGATAAATCGAATCACACAAATTAATAAATGGATCCGCCTTTTCCTGAATAGCCAAACATGCAAGTCCAATAATCACGGCAAACGCAAGAACTTGAAGCATATTTCCCGTTGCGAAAGCCTCTACTGGATTCGATGGAATAATATTCTGTAACGTATCCAACAACCCATTAAATGTCGCAGCCTCCACTTGTGTTTTTGTCGCAACAATATGCGCATTCTTACCCAAATGTAACATGCGAGGCAAAACCAAACCTAAACCCGAAGCTAAAGCTGTTGTACCTGTATACCATAATAAGGCATGTAAACCTACCTTACCCGTTTTGGCAATATCCCCAATGCCAATGATTCCCATCACTAAACTTGTGAATACAAGTGGGAAAATCATCATTTTTAATGCCGACATATATATGGAAGCAACAACGCTCAATGCGGTATTTGCCCATTCCGGCATAATAATTCCAACAATAACACCTGCAATCAAGCCAATGAAAATACCAAGTGTTATATTATATCCTTTCTTTTTCATAACTCTCCTCCAATAATGTAAATATTTTACCATATAACTACATATATGTAAAAATTTACAAATACGCTAAAAAAGACACTGTCTAAAACAGTGTCACAGATTGTTGACAAAAGCCTATACCTTTTCGTAAGGACATAGGCTTTTTATTGTA
>ERZ791702.738-NODE-738-length-10264-cov-2.72015_pt1 | contig 10264 bp, 7 predicted proteins | sample MGYA00510050_ERZ791702 | MGnify/ENA primary metagenome ERZ791702 (study PRJEB30046, sample SAMN00715230) | human gut metagenome | study: EMG produced TPA metagenomics assembly of the A metagenome-wide association study of gut microbiota in type 2... | reverse complement strand
ACAATCGATCACACAAAAAAATATGCGTCTTTATGGATTAGTTCAAAAATATAATTTACTAAAAAATTCTGAAAAAATTTCAATTCATAATTGTTCTGATATTCGAAATATTTACAATGAATTAGTGAGTGAAGAAATTAAAAATAATGATCCTTTGAATCTTCCAGATGGAATTTTTTTTCGAAGAAAATCTGTTTCCATTTACAGTCCACATATGAAAGAAATTCACCGTGGAATATCTGGAGAAACCGAAATTATTGCCTGTATGGAAAAAGCTTTATTTATATTGCATAATAAATCCATTCCTCCTTTGATTCGAATCTCCGTCTTTCATTATCTATTTGGATATATCCATCCATTTTATGATGGAAACGGAAGAACAAATCGTTTTATCAGCAGTTATCTTTTATCTAAGGAATTAGAGCCTCTGATCAGCTATCATTTAGCAAAAACAATAAAACAAAATATTTCCAAATATTATAAAAGTTTTGATTATACAAATGATACTGATAATCGTGGTGACCTAACTGGTTTTATTACAAATTTTCTAGAAATTATTCTTGCATCCATTGAAGCATTAATCGATTCTCTGGAAGACAAAATAGAACGTTTGCATTATTTCGAACAAATATTATTATCTAATTTTAAAGATAAAACGGATTACGGAATTCTTCATTTACTATTACAGAATTCTTTATTTGGTCTGGAACCATTGTCTGCCAGAGAAATGGCTGAAATGCTTGATAAATCTTATGTTACGATTAATAATCGTTTGAAGAAAGATTCCATCAAAACACTATTACGATCTGATATACCTCATAAATATGATTTGGATTTAGATATTTTAAAAACTTTATGATTAGATAACAACAAAACACGAGACTGCTACCTTCTATGGCAATCTCGTGTTTTTATTTTTCAGAAAAACTATACGCTACTATTTATTTTTTCATTATTTCACTTTGCAGGATCTTACTGCACTGTATGCACCGTAAACTTTAGATTTTCCTACTGTCTTGTATGCACGTACTTTTACAAAATATTTTTTCTTTGCTTTTAACTTCTTGATGACTTTCTTATATGTCTTGTAAGATTTTACTGTGTATGTCTTTGCACCTTTGAAGTTTTTCTTAGTTGCAATCTTGATCTGGTATCCAGATACGTTTTTGTCTTTCTTCCATGTAACTGTTAATTTTTTCTTTCCTGCTTTTACTTTTGCTGTTTGTTTCTTAACTGTTACTTTTTTAACTGGTTTTACAGCTGGTTTTGTTGCTGTTGTTGTAGCTGCAGGCTTTGTTGTTGTAGCATCTGATGGCTTTGTTGCTGTTGTATCTGACTTGTTTGTATATGTAAATTCTAATGTCTTATTATATCCAGTCGCTGTTACAACAATGTTATATGTACCCTCTGCTTTTAATGCATCTGCTGTTGTCACCAATGTTCCATCTGTATTGATCAATTTTACAGATCCTTTTCCTGATGCTGCATATTCTTTTCCGTTAACAGATACTTTCTGAATATTTTTTACAAAGTTTGCAAAATCATCTGCCTGTACATCTTTCGCTGCTACTAATGCAGGTGCTTTAGCATTATTATTATATACTGCCACAACATTATCTGTAGTTAAAGTAAAGCTTGCGCTAAATGGTGCATATTTTGCACTTTTATCTGTTACATTTAATGTATACTGTCCAGGTTTCACTCCTGTTGCATTATATTTTAATGTTCCATTTTCAACGCTGACGTTTGTTAAGCCTTCTACTGCATATTCTGCAACATAGTCTTTTGGTAATGTTGGTAGAGTAACTTTTACACTTCCTGAAGTTACATCTGCATTTTCAACTTTAAAAGCACTGGTATCAAATTTTACAGGTACATATGTATCTTTAATATCATATTTTACTACACCATTTTCTGTATAATATGTTACTGCATCAATTGTTTTTCCCATCATAGATGCATAATGTTCTCCAGAAATTGGGCAACCATGAGACTGTGTTGTAAATCCTGTTCCCCATGCAAATTCTGTCCCTTTCCAGATGTTTTCTACATGTCTTAATCCATATTGTGTTTCATCAGTTGTTGTGATCACTGCTGCAAGAACTTTCGTATTCTTACTGATCTTATCACTATCCGCAACCTTATCAAAGTTTAAATTTAATTGGTAATCTCCATAATTAGATGATGTCTTAAACTTCTCAATCGCTGCACCTTCTACTCTTTTTTCAGTTGCTGTGGTCTTGCCAAAAGAATAACTTCCATTTTCATTTACAGTTAATTCTTTATAGTATGCTGGTGCTGTACTTAATACATAATACGAATAATCTGCACTTTCAAATAAAGCATCTTTGCCTTTATATTCTGTTGTTGTTTCTTTTCCTTTCATATTTACTGTAATTGAAACTTTAGAATCATCTGTAATTTTTGTTAATTTAGACAGATCTGTTCCTGCTTTGATCTTTACAGGATAAGTGATTCCTGAAATATGCTCTCCAGTATTGTCTGCATGATAAGATCCATTGGCTAATGTACTTCTTGTTTTTGCCTTTGTTGCTGAAGTTGTCGCATCCACTTTCACAGTATTCTTATTTAATTCTGCCTTATAAAAATCAGCATATGGGATATTCATCAACACATAGATATCTTGTTCCTTATTCGTTTCATCTGCTTTAACAACAGCCACGCCATTGTTAAATACTGCTGGCACACTTACAGGTCCTGCCAACATTGCAGCAGCCATAGCTACTGTTAAACCTTTTTTCCACATTCCTTTTCTCATGTGAACCTCCTTTAAATTGTAATAATTAATAGCTTTATACAAAGATACAAATACTGAAATATCTTCATATATTTATCTTGATTTTTGCATGTTTTAACCATAATTGAGAATTTTTCACATTAAATTAGTCTTAGCTAACTATCATTTTTTAAGAAAGATGCCTTTATAAGGAATCGGGCACCTTCTTATTTCTTCCATTTACCTTACAGACTTTGTGCAAAAATACAGACCCCAATAAATAATGCAAGCTTCAGGAGAACGATAAGGATCTCATTACCTTTTAATTTCTTACCTGAACCCAGATGAATATTTTGCTTCGGACACACATCCACACATTGCATGCAGTGGATACATTCCCCACCATTCTTCTGGTCCCTTTTGATCTGATAATCTACAGGGCACTTAATCTCACATGCACGGCACTTTGGAATGCAGTTGCTTCGGTCTCTATCGAGTACAGAAAACGGCAATATCGGTAACCATGCAAAGATTGCTCCCATTGGACATAGATATTGGCAGAAAAATCTTTCTTTAAGGCACATACCCACCAGTATAAGTACAAAGATGACCCATCCAGCTAAATAACCGGCGTCTGGAATCTTACCTGTGTACAACATGGAAAATACTTCCCAAGGACTGGTTCCATGGAACTTTTTTGTAAATCCTAATGCATAAATCAGCATTAAGACTAATAACACTATATATTTCATTTTCTGAAGTTTCCGTCCTGTTTCTTCTGATACCCACGGAAGCTTCTTTTTTACTTTTTTCTGAACCCATTGGGATAGGGCATACATTCCATCCCCCAAGGTTCCAAATGCACAGGCATATCCGCAGAAGAATCTGCCAAATAAAATGGTAAATCCACATAATACGATCAGCATTACAAGAAATGCATTCTGCTCGATCGGTTTGCCTGCCCTGATCTGTTCGATCACATACCTCACACCAGAAAATGCTGATGTATATAGTGCCGGCATCCATAGGAAAAAAATAATCTGAATGATCTGCCGGGTGAGGCGTCTTAAGTCTCTCTTTTGTCTAAGATTCATTATGACGCCTCCTTCAAAGCATTTTGTACCGCTGCAATGATACCTTGCGAACTGTACGTCGCTCCGCTGGCTACATCAACATCGGCTGTTTGCTTTTGTTTCATTGTATCTATGATTTTTTTTGCATTATTAAAATATGCACTGTCTTCATTTTTCGCTTCTTTAATCTGAATATTGCTGATGGAACCATTCTTTATGGTTACACTCACAACGATCTGACCCCCGAATCCCTGACCGCTGCCTTCATAGGTTCCATCTTTCCATGAACCCGAACCACTGTTCTCAGCTGCAATCTTCGCTTCTTTTTCTGCCCTGATCGTTGCAATATTATGATATGCAAAACATACTCCAACGATTAGCACAAGATTTAGAAGTCTCATTAAGAAATGCTTATATTGTTTTAATTGTTTCATATCTCTTTTTTGTTCCTCTACCTATTGGTTAATCTTTGAAATTGCGTTCTTATATGCATTGATCAAGGCATTGCTTGAACATGTTGCTCCTGTTACCACGTCATATTTTTTTGAAGTATCCAATCCATTTGCGATCAATTGTGGAACTATCTTGTTTTCTGCATCTTTATACCATGATTGCATGCTTTTATCTGACCATTTTATATTCTGGATTCCTTTTACCTTTCCATCAGATGAAACTACAACTTCTAAAGTAAGATCATATGCATCAAAATCTCCATCTTCATCTGGTTCACATACAGCACTTCCTATGTATGTTTGATCAGTTGGTGTTGTTGGCACCACTGTTGTATTATTATTAGACGAATTATCGTTATTCGTATTATTATCATTTGTACTATTGTTCGTATTATTTGTTTCTACCGTAGTTTCCGTATCTTTTTTCGCCAAGGCTTTCTTTAACGCATCTCTGACTGCTTCCATGATACCTTTTGAACTATATGTAGCACCACTAACTACATCAACTTTATCTGTATTAGCTGATTGTACCGCAATAATACTAAATGGCACTTCAGACCATGCACGTTCAAAATATGCTGCATCATCTTTCTCATTTTTCACAAGTTTAATCTCTACGATTTTGCTCTTCTTGATACGAACACTGACCGTGATCTTTCCTCTGAATCCTGTTCCAGTTCCTTCGTAAACACCATCTTTGTATGTACCTGATACTTTCTCTGTTGTATCTTTCTTCGTTGTATCCTTTGTCGTAGATGTAGAACTGCTGTCACTAGATGATTTATTAACGGCCGCTTTGCTTAACGCATTACGCACGGCTTTGATAATACCATTGGAACTAAATGTAGCCCCACTGACAGCATCTACATTTGTGCTCTGCTTCTTAATCATCAATGGAAGTAAAATACCTTTTGCACGGTTAAAATACGCTGCATCATCATGATTTTCCAAAATTTTAATTGATTTGATCTTATTCTTTTTGATTGTCACAGAAACTTTTACAGTACCATGATATCCAGATGCTGTTCCAATAAATGTACCATCTTTGTATGTTCCTGATTCATCCGCTGTACCAACACTTCCTGCAGATTTTGCAGAAGAATCGCCTGCTTTTGCAGATGATTTATCTTCTTCCCCTGTTAACGCATTTTTTACTGCCTTAATGATTCCATTTGAACTGTAAGTTGCTCCACTAACAACATCAACTTTTAAGGACTGCTTTGCCAAAATATTTTTGATCACACCTACTGATGCACGATTGAAAAATGTGGCATCATCGGAATTACTTAATACTTTGATCGCTGTGATCTTATGATCTTTTACAGTAACTGAAACCTTTACCAAACCATGATATCCGTTTGCCTGTCCTTCATAAGTTCCATCCTTGATCTTGCTTAGATCAATATCTCCGGCATTTGCTTTTTTTGTTTGCTTTTTTGCTTGTGTCGTTGCAGCTTCTACCTGATTTTCAGAATTATTTTTTGATTTTTCTGATTTTGGTGCCGTATATCCAAAAACACTGTTTCCAACCAGACTGATCACAAAAATCGCAGGCACAAACTGAATCAGATTTACTTTCTTTAACTGATCAATGATCTTCATTTTTGTTTTTCCTTCTCTCTTTCTATCTGTTAATGTTTTATTTTTTTATTACTGTAAAATCACTATCTGAACTAAAATGATCTTTGATTCCCTGTGAAATATATATCTTATTATTTTCATCAACAAGAATCATATTGAATTCTTTGCTGTGTTCCTTCCAGTAAGAAATAGCTTTATCCTTCCCCATAACAAACAATGTTGTTGACAATGTATCAGATAATGTACCATTTTTACTGATGATCGTTACTGATTTCAGATCTTTTTCGGATGGTTTTCCAGATGCTGGATCAATGATGTGATGATATATTTTCCCATCTTTCTCAAAGTATCTTTCATATGCTCCAGATGTAATGACTGCTTCATCAGCAGCTTCATATGCACCGATCATACTCTCTGTATCATCTGGTGACTGCACGCCGACTTTCCATCGGCTTCCATCTGTTTTTGTTCCGATTGCCTGTACGTTACCACCAAGGCTGATCACACCGCTTTTCACACCATCCTTTTTATAGATTTTTGCAATTCTTTGTGATGTGTATCCTTTGGCTATTCCACCAAGATCAATCTTCATATTCTTCTCTAATGTCACAACATTTGTTTTCTTATTAATTTTGATTTTCTGACTATTTACGTTTTTCAGAAGTTTCTGAATTTCTCTGTCCGATGGCACACGGTATTTCTGTGTCGGGAATCCCCATAATTCCACGATCGGATAGATAGAAATATCAAAAGCATCGTTTGATTCTTTTGATTTTTTCTTTGCAAATTCGATCAATTCTAATGTCTCATCAGATACTTTCATTTTTTTCTTCTGGTTCAACTGATAAATCTCACTGTTTTTATCTACTGCTGACCATAGCTGATCTAATCGCTCAATCTCACTCTTGGCATCATCCACTGCTTTTTGCGCATTCTTTCCATATGCTTTCAGGTTCATATAGGTGTCCATGGCAAAAACTTGTGCACTTGCTTCCTGTGTACTTGCTTCACTGCTTGTCTCTGTCTTCTTTGCGTCCTGTTTCTTGGCACATCCGGCGAACGATAATGCCCCTAAAACACTGATCATCGCTATACATAGTAACTTTTTTAGTTTCATTTATTTCATCCTTCTAGGTTAGTATTTGCTAACCTATAGTTTATAATTTTTTTAATTTTGTTTCAAGAATAGTAAATGAATTTTTTTTTCATTAAGAAAATACTTTGCCATTTTATAGTAATTTTATATAAAAAAGCTTCAAAAAAGGAACTGTCTTTTCTGACAATTCCTTTTTTGACATTCTATTCTAACCGTTATTTCTTAATCTCATAGTATCCATTTGTCTTCTTAGTACGCTTGCTTACTTTGACATAATACATTCCTTTTTTCTTTGGAAGTTTTACTGTCTTTTCTAAGTGTTTTACAGATGTTTTTACTGTCTTAACTGGTTTTTTCTTACCTCTCTCATAGATCGTAAACTTAAATCCACCTTGATCTGCAACTGTTAAAATCTTCAATTTACTTTGCTTTTTGCTAGATTTTACAGATACTTTATACCAACGAGCTGCTTTTTCATTCATTGTATACATCTCTGTTGCATTTAGATTCTTTGCTTTGGATTTCTTATAGGCAACTTTCTTTTTGGCATAATTTTTTGTCGTATACAACATTGTATTGAGCTGCTCTTTTGGAGCCTTCAATACTAGACGGTAGTTTCCTTTACTAAGTCCATAACCTGCTGTAATCTGTGTTTCGTCTTCGTTTGTTGGTTTAAATGACTTTGTTCTTCCGATTGTGATCCATTTTCCTTTTTCATTTTTCTGAACTTTATAGCTTGTATTTCCACAATCTTCTACCATGGATGCAACAACAAAACCTGCAAATCCTCTTTTTGTCATTTTAAATGTGTGATAAGTTTCTTTTTCTTCACCTTTTTGCATATTGAGGTCGTTTTTTGCTAACCCACCACATTCATTTTGTAATACGTAAGCTGTGATCAATCCTTCTTTACAGTTCTTTGGAAACTCTATATAATAAGTTTCTCCTGCATTTACCTGCGCCTTTACATAGGACAGTGGCAATTTCTTGATCATTTTTTTATTGGAATCGTATAGAATTGCTTCCTGTTTATTATCCCCAACAACTGCCAGTCCTAAAGCTCCTGATTCTACTGGAGTGAGCTTGATCAGATCTGGATTTTTAAAATAATTCTGATCATAATATTTGATCCCGCCAGTCATCGCATAATATAAGGCATCTTCAAGAGTTCCAAATTTGTATGCTTTAATTTCTTTTTGATTCCATTCTTCCGGCTCTGTTCTTCTTGCTGTTTTCTTCATTACTGTTTTACTCGGAAAATATGATGTAGCTGCTTTTGATACTAAGCCATCCGCTGCTAATACTTTAACCTGCGGACACAGCATCGCTACTGATATGACTACTGCCATAAGAATACGAAATGACCTACTTTTCATTTTTTTCATCCTGTTTCCCTCCTTGTGATTCTTAATATGTATACGTTCCCAAATAATATGCCCCTGTTGTTTTGCTTGTAAGTTTCGTAACTTTCACATAATATGCTCCTTTTTTCTGTGGAAGTTTTACTGTCTTAACTTTATCATTCTTTGTGACTTTTACTGTTTTTAACCGTTTTCCTTTTTGATAAACACAGAATTTAAAACCTCCACCCACAGAATCCTTGGACAATGTAACTGCTTTTCTTTTTTTGGTAGATGAAACAGAAGCCTTATACCAACGCGCTGCTTTTTCTGTGGAAGTATATATACTGTCAATATCTGATTTTAGATTGATCGCTTTGGATTTCTTATAGGCTGCCTTTTTCTTTGATTTGTCCCTTGTATATTCTACATTAATAATCTGATCTTTTGGTGTTTTTAATGCCAGACGATATTTTCCTGCCTCTAATCCATAGAGCAATGCACTGTCATATTTATCTGGTTTTACCGTTGTGCCGTATCCGACTTTTTTCCATGTCCCATTTACATTTTTCTCAATGTATACTCCAACTTTTTCATGTTTCTTTCCGATGGATGTAATATCAAATTGTACTTTTGAGCGTTTCGCTACGGAAAATGGATGATAGGTTGTTGTCCCTTTTCCAAGTTCATAATAACTTTTCTGATTCGCCATGGAAGTAAATTCGGTTTTGATCACACCAGTTAAAATGATCACTTTGTCTATCTTCTCTGGCAGTTTTACATAAAATTCATCTCCTGTTTTCACGATACCTACATATTCTTTGTCCCCGCCATCATTTAAATTATTTACTATAATTCTTTTCTTTGACGCATCATATACTGGTATTTTTGTCTCATCGTTACTTACGACACCAACCATAAACAGCCCTGGATCTGCAACTTTGATCTTTACCCAGCGGTCACTGCCTTTATAATTCTTATTATATAAATGCATTCCACCGCTCACCAGATATTTCATCATATCTACTTCTGAATCAAACTGATATGCAGTCAATTCCTCTTTGTTCCATTCTTCTGGTTCAACATATCTGGCTGTCTTTTTCTGTGTTATCTTGTCTGTATTAATATTTGTCCTTACATTTGCAGATACTGATGGGCTACACATTGCAATGCTTAAACCTGCTGCTATCAGAACTGCTCCCATTTTCTTGATTCCCCTTCTTGCCATAGAAATTCCTCCTTATATTTTGATTTGGATTAATAATACCCTATTTCATACGTTCCATTTGTTTTCTTTGTAAGCTTTGAGATTCTGATATAATATGTTCCTTTTTTCTTTGGCATTTTCGCTATCTTCGCATTTGCATTTCCTGTTACCTTAATTGTTTTAATTGCTTTTTTCTTTCCCTTTTTATAAATTGTAAACTTGTATCCTCCAGAAACTGTGTTCTTTCCAAGATTCAGAATTCTTTTCTTCTTTGTAGATGTAATACTTATTTTATACCATCTTGAAGTTTTCTCTCCTGTTGTATATATATTCGATGTTTGTCCATCCAGTTTGATCTTCTTTGCCTTTGATTTCTTATATGCTACCTTTTTACTTTTAGAACTGCTTGTATATGAGACTGCATTTAACTGCGTTGTCGGTGCTTTGATCGCTAGGCGATATTCACCTTTAGTCAATCATAAGATGCTGGCTTGATCTTTACCGTATCATCGATTCTTTTCCATTGTCCGTTTTCTTTCTTTTCGATGTGTGCATAAGTGATCCCACTGTTTCGATCGATCGCTGAAATGTTAAATTCTACCGCAGATCTCTTCTTAATTGAAAATGGATGATATGTGGTACTTCCAGTTCCTGATTCATAATAAGTATCTGATGCTTTCATAGATCCAAATCCATCTTTGATCACACCTGTTGTCACAAATATTTTATCGATTTTTTCTGGCATTTGAAGATAGAAGACCTCACCTGCTTTTGCAAG
>ERZ791702.736-NODE-736-length-10298-cov-2.28703_pt1 | contig 10298 bp, 2 predicted proteins | sample MGYA00510050_ERZ791702 | MGnify/ENA primary metagenome ERZ791702 (study PRJEB30046, sample SAMN00715230) | human gut metagenome | study: EMG produced TPA metagenomics assembly of the A metagenome-wide association study of gut microbiota in type 2... | reverse complement strand
AATTTTACTTTGCCAATCTTGGGAAGTTTTATTTTGCCATCTACGAAAGCAATATTGTTATTAGTGTAATTGGTTCTATAGCTTCTATGTCTGTTCTTCTTAGACTTAAACTTCGGATAACCGGCTTCTTTACGTCTAAAGAAATTTTGATACGCGGCATCTAAGTTTTTAAGAGAATTTTGCAAAGAGCATTTGTCCGGTTCTTTTAACCACTCATACTCTTTTTTCAGCTTTGTCAGCTCGGCAGAACATTTACTATAATTTAGCGTCGTTTTGTCAGCCTCATAAGCCTTTATTCTCTTATCCAGAAAATAGTTATAGACAAAACGGACACAACCAAAAGTTTTCTGTATTAAATTTTCCTGTGTTTTATTTGGGTAAATTCTAAACTTATAAGCTTTTTCCATAGTTAATACGCTCATTTCTCTTTTTAACACTCTATTATTATAGCATATTTAGCAGAGAGATTTATGCGTTTGCTTAGTTTTTATTGTTTCTAGATAACATATGTAAGAATCGTAGTTCTTTTTAGTCGTAACCTTGGAGGTTGTCGTTCACGAAAGGACGCTACTCCTAACGCAGTTCTCTTATGAACTTCTTTAGCTTTCACTAAAGCACAGACTATATCTTATCCCTCGCCATTACTCGTTAGGGCCTGTCCATATCCCCGACCGATTGCTTGCCGGGTACTTCCCTCAGGAGGAATAGTCGTTGAGCTTTCTCCTGTTCGGAGCTTAGTTGCTGATTGTCCATTTTTTAGCAACGGCACTTAGGTTTTAACCATATGCCATATAGCAGATTTTTTCTACTTTCGTAACCATTCACGCTTAGGCTTGTTTCATCCTTACGTTGTAGTTCTGCTATCTTTAGGAGTTTCCAGCAGTTAAAACAGTATTGGACCAGTGTAACTACTCTGGTCGCTACGTATTAATTTCTCAATACGCTGACTAGTTTAGGTCGCCTAGCTCATGACTAAAGTCACGAGTGTGCGGCTCCTTGTTAATCAAGGGACATTTTTCGCATTAAGTCAATTTCTCCTTTTACTTGTTAATCTGCTGCAGATAATTCTTTACCAGCTCTTCAATTAGCTCATAGCGCTCGTGACGGCGCAGCTTGGTGCGCGCATCCTCAAAGCTGGTGATATAGGTAGGATCACCGCTCAGTAGGTAGCCTGCCAACTGGTCCACAGGGTTATAGCCCTTCTTTTCCAGGGCAGCATATACTTCTTTTATAGTTTCAGCAACGTTCAGCTTTTCCGGCTCACGTTTGAACATCATAGTTTCTTGAGATACTTCAGACATACGAAACACTCCTTTCGTTTTTCGTAAATATATTGTAGCACATTTTTTTGAAAAAAGCTGTGTTTTTCTAGTTAACTTGTAAAAAAGAATGATTACATTAAGCTTTTCTTTACTTCAGGTAATGCTGCAGCAAAGCGTCCTGACAAAAGCCCCGGCACAGACGCATCGTTTATGATGCGGCAAATGCCGGGGTTTTGCTTTAGCTGCGCTTCTATCAGGATTGTACAATCCATAAAAGTGCTTTAACCGTCAATATTTAATTTTGCTTAGAGGCTCATACCGCCAGCTACATAATGGAATTCAGCCTTGCGTTCACGCAGGTTACGTTCCTTATCCCAGGGAGCAGTGCCGAACCAGTAATCGTCTGCCGGATTAAAGCTTGCCAAAACGGTCAGGGTACCCGGGGCAATTTCCACTTTGTAGTTTTTGAGCAGGCCGTCGCCACCTGTCAGATGCAAGCTGCCATTAATCAGGACGCCGATTTTGTCTTCGTAAACGCCGACGATTAACGGATTTACCGAGCTGTCCAGCTCATAGCCACCTACGCCGATACCAGCCAGGGTGTCGCCATTGGTCAAGCCGTTGGCTTTGCCGGTGTATTTTGCCGGTACGCCTTGGGTAATGGTTTTGTCATCTACTACAAAGGTCAGCTTAGCAGGTGTTACCGTAATATCGCCTGTTGCTTCGTTTACCAGCTCATAGTTACCAAGCTTATTGCCTACCAGCTCCGCACCTGTTACAACCACGCTCTTTTCGTATGTGCCAGCATCCGCAGTGTCGCGCCCGCCCTTGTTAACCGCATACTTTCCGCCAGCTTTATAGCTTACGCTTGCGCCATCCTTCAGGCTTACCTGATAGCCGTAGACGATGCTGTTCTCCTTCAGACTTACATTGCCGTCTGCTTTCAGGCCTTCCTTGCTACCGTATTTCGTGCTGGCATTAATATCGTTCAGGTAAACCTTGCGCGCCAAAACATTAGATTTGCCATGAACTGTCGTTGTTGTGCTGCTTACACCATCATTTTGGAATTCATAATTGCCTGTAAGGCTGTCATCCAGCTTAACGCCTGCCTGCCACTCATAGGTTCCCTTATTCTTAGTACGCTTTTCATCCCCAACAGTAATAATACCTGTATCATTGCTGTTTTGGATTGTATCCTGCGAATCAGTGATAGTTACCTTGCCATCCAGCTCTGCCTTCATAGCGTCGTTGAAGCCGTCAAATCCATTAATGCTCAATGCATAGTCATGGTTTTTCAGCAAATCGCCATACGTTCTGTTAACAGTATTACCGGTAACATTCAGCACCTTTTTGGTAACAGTAATATCACCCACGGTAAAGTCATAGCCCAAATTGTTGGGACCTACGTCGCCGCCGCTGGCAATCTGCCCGGACCACAGCCAGCTGCTGTAATAACCGGCGTTCTTCAGTTCTTCGCCCTGCAGCAGGCTGTTGTTGTTCTTATACGCTTTAAAAGCATCGTTGGCCGCATCATTTGTTTTAAGCTTACCGTTTTCAATCCAGCCGTGGATATCAAGATGATTTGTCGCGTCATAAACCCAACCCTGCTGCAGGTCAGGTGCTACCGTAACCTTGGTCAGGAAAACCTTCAACAGCGGGTTAGTGCGTTTATCGTAAAGCTTCCAGGTTGTATCATCAAAAGCATAGCTGTCCAGCTTCTTGGCATCCTTGGCGTTTTCTGCCAACGTGCCATCTGCCTTAATGATATAGCTGTTGCTAACAGTGCCACCATTTACGTTTGTTACGTTGGTGTTGCCATTTGCTTTATAACCATAGATATTGCTTACCTGGCCTGCATTGCTGCCTACAATATTTGCTATATTGCTATTGCCTTCTACCGCAGTAGTGCTATAAGCGTTGCTCAATTGGCCTCCAGCCGTATTACTGCCAACGATACCGCCGACATTGCTGTCACCGCTGATTGCACCGCCATCGGTATAAGTATAATTATAAAGCTTTCTGCCTTCGGCATCAGTTTCGCCTGTTTCGGTCTTGGTTACTGTTACTACGCTGTTGAACACCTGGTCCAGCGTGCCGCTGTTAGTACCGGCAATGCCACCGACATTGCTGCTTTGCTCTGCCTCGACTACGCCGGTGTTATAGCCTGCCGTCAGCGTGCCGCTGTTATTGCCAAGCAGACCGCCGATGTTTTCTCCTGCACTCGCTGTAAAAGCACCGCTCTTTTCATCATAGGAACCTACCTGAATCGTACCGTTGTTATAAATCTGGTGCTGGTAATAATTGTTGTTAACATCGCGCCCACCGGTGATAACACCATCGTTGATACCGATAATACCACCGACATTTGCTACACCGCTGACATTACCATTTACCCCGTTCATCAGGGAAGAATTGGTAATAGTAGCGCCAAGGGCATTTACGCCGATAATACCGCCGGTGCCGTTTTCCTCAGTGCCGCCAACAGAAGCATTGCCATGCACCTCGCCCTCATTTGTCATAACGACGTGAGTAATATTCGCACTGTTTTCACCGATGATGCCGCCAGCACCACCAGCTAAAGCAATAACGGTACCGGAGTTGACAATACCTACGCTTTGTTTTTCAGTACCAGTAATGTCCACTTCATTTTTGCCGATGACGCCGCCGACATAGTTATTGCCGATAACAAAGCCTTCATTGCTGTTGCCCATGCCCAATAGCTGGCCCACTTTTTCGCCATCGCTCGTGTTTTTGCCGACAATGCCGCCGACATAGGAAGCCTGTGCAGCATCCACTCTGGCCCTGTTGGTCGCATTGGTGATGATGCCCACGTTTTCACCGGTAACGCCGCCGAAGAACTGCGCGTTAGCTGCAATTACCGTGCTGCCCATTAAGGCTTTTCTGGTTGCTTCATCAAGAACATACAGGTTGATATTGGAGTTGACATTATCAATGCTACCGCTGTTTTTACCGGCAATGCCACCTACGTTTTCCCAACCGTAGATTTTCCCGCTATTCAACAGGTTCAGCTGGTCGTCAGCGGAAATCACACCCTCGTTGACACCGGCAATACCGCCGACATTCTTAATACCGGTAATTGTAGCCTGTGGTGAATTTTCCAGGTTATTAAGGTAGGAAGCAGCTGTATTGTAGCCTACCATGCCGCCGACATTGGTGCAGCCGGTAATTGCGCCGGTATTGCGTCCCTGGTTTGTAGTAGCATGGTCCTGCATACCTACCAGGCCACCGACATTTTGGCTGCCTGCATCACCAATAATCTCTACAGCGTTGGCAATGTTTTCCAGCGTTGGCTGTGAAGCGAACATGTCATCTTGATCAACCATCACATTGGTGCCGGCAATACCACCGATAGCCTCAGAGCCGTGGATAATACTTTCATTGTAGACATTGGTAAGCTTGCCGTTATTGGTACCGACAATGCCGCCAGAGGTTTTAGTGCTGCCGGACTTACCGGTAACACCATGAGCGGAAGCATTATTAATATCAGTATCCATCTCAGGTCCTAAAACACTAAGTTCATGTTTTTCGTTGATACCGACAATACCTCCCAAATTAGACGCAGATTGACCTGCAGACAAACCAGCAGTTGTCACCGCACTGTTGCTTTGAACATTTTCTATATAACCGATTTTTGCTTCAAAATTACTCCAGTCAAAAGTACCGCCATTTATGCCTGCAATGCCGCCTGCTACAGTATCCGCGCCGGCGATAACTGTACTCTGGTCATCGCTGTTGCTGATGCCGCCGTAGTTTTTGCCTACAAGGCCACCGATATAACCACCGCTGCCTTTTACGGTATTGCCATAGCCGGAAACGCCGCTGATTTTGCCACCATTATTTTCTGCTGCTACAGCGCCAACACTGGCACCAGTATCTTTGCTGGTGAATACGGAAGAAACAATGTTTATATCTTTGACTACCGCGCCACTGCCCAGCTTGCCAAAAAGCCCGCCATTAGCCTGCAAGCCAACAATAGTGTGACCATCACCGTCAAAAGTTCCCGTAAAGGCTGTATTACCACTGCCGATAGTGTTATAGGTGCTCTTGCCTGCTGGATCCACCAGGCCGCTGGCATCTATATCATTTTTCAAGACATAATTATAGCTTAACGCATCCCTGTCAGTCAGGTTTTCAGCCACACGCTGCAGCGAATTCAGTTCCTCGGCATTGCTTATCCAGGTATAAATAACATTACGGATTTTATCCCCAGCATAATTCTCACCGGCTGATTCCACATACAGGTTTTTCAGTTTATCTACCACTTTGACGGTAGTACCATTTTCTGTAAGGTCATTCTTGGCAAAGTTCAGATTTCCCTTAATATCGTCAACCTCATAATCATCATCCCAAAGGTCGAAGGTGATTTTCATGGAGCGCGTATCATCTGTCAGCTCACTGTTATTGCTGCCATAAATGCCGGTTTCTGCTGTCGTATGTGCGTCAATAAATTTATGCAAAGCCTTCACCTTGTCATTACCCTTCAGCTCACCGCCAATATTGGAAAGATCCAGAGTAATGTCGTTAACATAGACGCTGCCGGAATCATCAGGAACCTCGGCGCCCTCCAGCTTAATGCTGCCTGCGATATTAAGGTCGCTGTCAACCAAAATATCGCCGCTGCTGCTGACAGTCAGGCTGCCCTTGGTCTCAATCTTGCCCTTTTTATAGTTGCCGTACAGCAGGTTGGCTTTACCGCTCATGTACGTGCCATCAGCCAGGGTATTTTCCATGGTGCTGATGGTGATGTTACCGGTTTTGGCAGTTGCAGTCTGCAGCCGATAAGCATGCGCCATGCCCTGAGAGGTCATCGCCTTAGTTTTGTCTGACACATTATTCTTATCAGGTGCCTGGGAATCAACATAGCCATAGTTAATACCAGGAACAATAACATTGGTGCTTTCTCCCTCTTTGCCCATGGTAATCAGCTTGCCATAGACAGTTAAATCACCAGCGTTGATGTTAATGCCATGCTGAAGCGATTTTTCCGGATTAAAATGGGAAAGCGCATTATGGTTGCCGGTAGATATAACGCTGCCGCTCAGCTCCAAGGAGCTGTTGGTATTTAACACAACATCACTGCCGTAAAGCATGCTGTCCATACCAAAGCGCAGGCCACCATGCAGGTTATCCTTGGCGTTTAGCTCCAGCACGCCATCGCTGTAAATAGTACCACCAAAAATATGCGTGCTGTTGGTAATCTCTACATTATTCAGCGTCAGGCCAGGTGTATAACGAAGTGTCTTATCAGCATTAGGCAAGCCAAAAACTGCCAGGGAGCCATTGTTCTTCAGGTCCATATCGCTCCAGTTGAAGCTCAAATCCTTTTTGGTGTTGATAATCGTCAGCAGCGGATCGTAGGCTGTGCCATACTGCACATTAGCGCCTTCATTATTCTTCATAAACTCCTGCCAGTTGCTGCCATCGCTGAAGTATTTATGCGAGCCTGACAGGAAGGCGTTCAGTATCGGCAGGCTGCCATCGCTCATACGCCAGTTATCATCCGTTGCTTCTGTTATTGTGCCATTTTTCTGTGTAGAAAAGTTAAACTTCTGCCAACTGTTCTTATCCGTAAAATCACTGTAGTTAATTTCCGTGGCCTTTTTGTTAATCGTAAGATTTGGAATATTTTTAGAAGGTTCTTTTAAATCAATATAACCATTGTCAGCCTGCGGACGGATATAATAAACATTATCAAGAGCAACTCTACTGTCCTGGCCCCTTTGAATAGCACCAACTATGTCACCAACAAACCAACTATCAACGTACAAATTGCCCATGGTATAGGCGTTACTTATCTTCAGTTTGCTGTCTCTAGAGCCTCGATAATATGCCATACCCAAAATGCCGCCAACTGTGTTGCATTTTTTTGTACTACTTTGAAAGGAACGTAGAGAGCCAAGATTATAAGCATTGTTAATACTCATATAGGTATTATCGCCACTGCTAAAATTGCCACCGCTCAGTTCTACACTACCAACAATGCCACCTACCTGACTATCACCGTAGTTCTTGTTAAATACCGTAATGTTACCGGTATTAAAAACGTTTTTCAGATAACCATTGTACCAATAGCCGACAATACCGCCGACAACATTGAAGCCATTGTAAATATCACCATTGTTATAGCTTTTTTCGACAATGCCGCTCAAACAGCCGACAATGCCGCCGACATGGCGTCCATATTTTTTGTAGCTGCTGTCACCAATCGTACCCTTGTTATAGGTATCGTAAATAATAACGCGCCCCACAGCCCTTTCTGTACTTTCACCCAAGATGCCGCCCATATTAATTGGCGTAACACCGTTTGGGTCAGCATCATGGCGCGTAGTCTTGATATCGCCAACATTATAGGAGGCAGCAATGCTGCCATTATAGGCCAAGCCGCCAATACCGCCGATGTTGGTATAACCCGTGACATTACCTGTATTATAGCTGCTGGAAACTACTGCACTGGCATAACCGCTTTTACCGGCAGTATCAGTACCATTACCCTTAATGATTGCCAGTCGCTGGTCATCAGTCAGAACCTTACCACTGCTATCCGTTATCTTCGGCAGGTCAAATTTACCGACAATGCCGCCGACATTGACAGCCTGTGACGTCAGCTTCGTTGTATCTGTAGCGGTATGTACATTGCCACGGTTGCCACTGGCTTGGATATGCACCGGCGCACCGTACAGATAGCCTGCTATACCGCCAATATTACCGGTGATATACTCTTCAATATGTGTTTTTTCTTTAGTAAAGCTGCCATCCTTTTTAATGCCGCCGGTAGCCATAATGTCGCCGCCATTATTAATAGCGTTCAGAATGCGATAATCCTTTTTCTGTTGATTATTTACATCTGTCGAACCAAAATAGCCGGCAATACCGCCTACGTTCATTGCACCGCGGATATTGCTTTCTACGTTATTGGCATTGGTGATATTGCTGTCCTCGGCACGGCCGACAATACCGCCTACATTGCCTGCAGCATAATGGTCGAAGCCACTAGAATCATTCTTGCCGGTTGTTTTCTTTACCAACGCGGAGCTTACGTCTGCTTTGTTGGTTACATCCCTCAGTTCACTGCCAGCACTGCTGCTGCCCACAATACCGCCCACATTGGCCGCAAGTACCTCAGCCTTATGGGTGCCGGAAAGAACTTTATTATTATTCATCCAACCTGCGTTATCTGTATGATAAATATAGCTGTCAATAGTGTAGCCGTTAGCCTTGACAACGCCTTCGTTAGAGGAATTATCAACAGTTGTATTAACGGCACTGCCGACGATGCCGCCAACATTATAACCACCCTCAACAGTATTTAAGTTACTCAGCGTATTCTTCGTACCGCCAACAGTCGCATTTTCTGCTTTACCAACCAGGCCGCCGATATTAGATGAATAGTTGGTGCCATTATCTATACCGGTAATCTTACCAAAGTTATAGGAGCCCTTGTACTGGATACGGTTTTCCTCATCATTGGACAGCTTGCCGCCATCCATATAGCCAACAAGACCGCCAACGTTGCTAACACCGCTGATGTTACCGGTATTGGTCAGGTTTGACAGTTCGCTGCTGCGGCTGTCCGGCTGAACAGAACCGGAAGCATCAGCAAAGCTATAGGTACGCCCGGTATCATCCTTGGCATAACCGATGATACCGCCGACGTTGTTAGTACCGCTGACCTTCAGCGTACTGTTGACACCTTTGACCGTGGTATTCACCGCATGACCGATAAAGGCGCCGGTATCAGTAGCGCCGCCCTGTATAGATACGCCGTCATTACCGGCAATCAGCGTTACATTGCCCATGATGGCGCCGTCAGTAAAGCCAAACAGGCCAGTAGCAGCGTATTTATTATTACTGTTATTAATCCTCAGGCCAAAGATAGAATTATCAAGACCATCAAACTTGCCCTTGAAGGCATTATCCTCAGTACCAATAGGAGTCTGGTCACTGCTCGTCAGGTCAATAGAATAACGCAGGGCATAATGGTCCCCCATGCCCCAATCTTCAGCTTTGCCGATTTTTTCCAATTCCTTGCCGTCCTTAATCCAACGGTAGGTAAAAAATTCCGTAATTGTCTGGTTCGGTGCATCAGGATTGCCAACATTAGTCGTTCCATGCCAACTGGTACTTGTTGTTGTATCCATCGGGCCACCATTGTCGCTGACATCAGTAAACACCATATATTTGCCCCATTCAGCGGCCTTTTTCGGCGTACTGCTGCCAAGGACAATATCATACTTGCGGTTGTCACCAACACTCTCACTCTTGTCATCATAAGGCTTGCTGACAATAGTCAAGGCATCAGACTTATTTGTATCAAGACCACTGAGGCGGTCCATATCAATAACTACACGCTCGCCCTCAAAGACCAGCTTGCTGGCGTTGATATAACCAAGGCTCATCAGCTCGGCGTTGGTCATCGCCTTGTTCTGCTTCAGCGCGTTGGCGATATCAGTATTTTCGGTCCAGGTGTTGATATTATCTATCTTTTTGTTGGCAATATGCAGGCTGCCGACATTAATTTCCGCACTGTTGCCAATCTGCACGCCGTTGGGGTTTACAAGATAGATATTGCCGCCCTGCTTATCACCGACATAGGAATTCAGCTTGCCGTAAATCTGCGAGCTTTCGCTGCCGGTAACATAGTTCAGCATATTAAAGTTATCGTGGTCACCACGGATAGTTACGGTAGCATTGGCACCGATAGAAAAGCTGTCCCAGGTGACAATGGCATTTTGCGTAGTCTGGTGCAAATTCATCTGGTTGCCCTGCGTCCAGTTGCCGTTAAAACCACCTTTAACGTTACCGGCAACAACAGTACCTTGTTGGCCATTACCAGGAAGCATGTTGTTGGCAACAACGCTATTGCCTGCTGCGCTGGCAACCCAAGGCACTGAAAGTAAAGAAAGCATTACGAGGCTGGCAAGATGCTTATTTAAACGTTTACTTGAATTATCCATTTGTTTCATTTTTTCTCCTCTCTTATAAGCTACATATTCAATTATCAATCTATTTTATAAG
>ERZ791702.735-NODE-735-length-10320-cov-2.99766_pt1 | contig 10320 bp, 5 predicted proteins | sample MGYA00510050_ERZ791702 | MGnify/ENA primary metagenome ERZ791702 (study PRJEB30046, sample SAMN00715230) | human gut metagenome | study: EMG produced TPA metagenomics assembly of the A metagenome-wide association study of gut microbiota in type 2... | reverse complement strand
CGCTCGACCCGCACATTCGCTTTTTTCTAGGTTTATGTTCAGTTTTCAAGGTTCAGTGCCTAGCGATTTTGGCTTTTGTTTTGTTGCCGTATCGCGTCGACTTGTATATAATACCACGTGACCTAGGTTATGTCAACACTTTTTTCGGCACTTTTTTAAGATTTTTTCGTGAAACACTAGGATTCGTGGAAAAAGAAACATGCTTGATTATCGCCTTTATCGGCATTAAAAATTCTTCAAAAAATCTCAAAAAAAGTGCTTTTTTCAGCTGTTTTTTCCATAAAAACCGCCGAAAATCAGTAAAATTTTTCTTTGTTCCGCAGATTTTTTTCTTAAAATCATGTAGGTTTTTCTTCTATCTTCATTATCCGCAAGCTGCCGATTCAATACATATCCTTCCGGAGCATACTTTTACATACTTTCCTTTAAAATAAATACGCTGAGTTTTCAATAATTCTATGACAAAGTTGTCTGAAAATGCTATAATAAGATGACTTCTATTTGCAGCCTTTGGTATTGGCTGCGCAGTCAATATAATGAAGAAGAGGTAGAAAATGTTTAAAGTACTAAAATTCATTGTCATCAGTGTTGTTTGCTTCATTATAATGGGAGCGTCAGTGCTTTATGGCTTCTCCAGTCTTTTTGCACCTCCTAATATGGATGAAACACTGATTCCGGACGCTGCTTCACAGTTCTACGATATCAATGGTAACGCAATCTATACTACGCTTTCGGAAGAACGCAGAGTACCTGTTACTATTGATAAGATTCCTAAGCATGTGCAGCGTGCCTTTATTGCTATTGAAGATAATCGCTTCTATGAACACGGTGGTATTGACTACCGCGGCACAGCACGTGCTCTGCTTTCTACATTAAGCGGTCACGAAGTACAGGGCGGCAGTACCATTACCCAACAGCTGGCAAAGAATGCTTTCCTTACCCAGGAACGTTCCATCATCCGTAAAATTAAGGAAGCTTTTATTGCCAAGGAACTTGAGCACAAATATACTAAGGATGAAATCCTCACTATGTATCTGAACCAGATTTATTTCGGTCAGGGCGCATACGGTATTGAAAGTGCTTCCATGTATTACTTCAATAAGCATGTTCAGAATCTGGATATCGCTGAAGCTGCTACTCTGGCAGCTATTCCCAAAAGCCCTAACTACTTTAATCCTTTTGAAAATCCGCAGGAAAGTAAAAAACGTCAGGAGCTTGTTATCGACCAGATGGTTAAATACGGTTTTATCTCTGCTGCCGACGGTAATGCTGCCAAAGCAGAAAAGCTTGTCTTCAGCACAACACATAAAACCAATTCCGATCCTCGCTCCTATTTCTTCGATATGATTACCCAAAAGGTTATCGAAGAGGTTGGTGCAGACGCTCTCTATAAGGGCGGTCTTAAGATTTACACCACTTTAGACCCGGATATGCAAAAGGCTGCTGAAAATGCTATGAAGCATCTGCCTGGCTATTATACAGACGGCAAGAAGCTGACTCAGCCGCAAATGGCTCTGGTTGCCGTTGACCCGCATAACGGTTATGTTAAAGCTATGATCGGCGGCCGCGGCCAGGATAAGTTCAACCGTGCTACTCTTGCAGTACGTCAGCCCGGTTCTGCCTTCAAGCCTTTTGTCTATCTGACCGCAATGCAGAACGGTTATTCTCCGGCCAGCGTTATCGAAGATAAGGAAGAGGAATTCTCTCCCGGCTGGAAGCCGCAGAACTCCGACAGAGCATGGCACGGTAAGGTAAGCCTGCGTACTGCTCTGGTACGTTCTATGAACGTGCCTACCGTTAAGCTGGCCCAAGAGGTTGGCGTAAGCAAAATTATCAGCAATGCCGAAAAAATGGGTATTACTACTCTAGTTGATTCCGGCGCCTACAGCGATGCAAACCTCGCTATGGCACTCGGCGGCCTCAGCAAGGGCGTTAATCCTCTGGAAATGGCTGCAGCCTACGGCGTTCTGGCAAGCAATGGTATGTATTGCAAGCCTATTGCTCTGCTGAAGATTGTTGACCGTGAGGGTAAGGTTCTGTACGAAGCTAAGCCTGAACCCAAACGTGTTATTGATGCCGAAGCAGCATACCTGACTACTAATATGCTGCAGGATGTTCTTATCAGCGGCACTGCAGGCGGCATGGGAATCGGCCGTCCGGCAGCAGGTAAAACCGGTACTACCGATACCTACATCGATGCCTGGTTTGTTGGTTACACCCCCGACCTCAGTACTGCTGTATGGGTTGGCGATGACAACAATAAATCTATGAATCGTATGTACGGCAGCGGCGCTCCGCTTTCTATCTGGCATGATTTCATGGTCAACGCTCTGGCCTCTACTCCGCGCACCGGCTTCAGTAATCCGGGCGTAGCTGTTCCGCCGGAACCGGAAATCAAGCAGGATGATAAGGACAAAGATAAAGACAAGGATAAGGATAAAGATACGGACAAAGACAAGCAGGCTCCCGCTACGGTAACAACTGAAGGCAATGCCAACCAGTCACCTGTAGTAAGCAGCCAGCCCACTAAAAAGAAACGCAGCATGAAGGACCGCGTTAACGAAATCATGGGCAAGCCTGTTGTCAGCAACCAGCCTACTCCGCGTAACTAATTCACTTTTATGGTGGTCACCGAGTGTGACCGCCATTTTTTATTACTCAAAACTCGGTATACTGTATACAACAATTCCGGTTTATGCTATAATAATTATAGCTATAAATCAGCTTAAATTAACGAACTATACTAATAAAAGGAGTACTGCCATGGAGAAGAAACCCGTAAAAATAGTTGAAACCGTCCTGCGTGACGGCCACCAGTCTCTTGCTGCCACCAGAATGCGCATCAGCGACATGCTGCCGGCACTGGAACAGTTGGATAACGCCGGCTACTATGCTTTGGAGGCTTGGGGCGGCGCCACCTTTGACTCCTGCCTGCGCTTCCTTAACGAGGATCCCTGGCAACGTCTGCGTACGCTCAAAAAGCATCTGCGCAAAACCCCAATTCAAATGCTGCTGCGCGGTCAGAACATTTTGGGCTACAACCATTATGCCGATGACGTTGTACGCGAATTTGTAAACCGTTCTGTTGACAACGGCGTATCTATTATCCGTATTTTCGATGCTCTTAACGATACCCGCAATCTGGAATGCGCAATGCGTGCCGCTAAGGAAGCAGGCGCACATGTTCAGGGCTGCATTGTATATACCATCAGCCCCTACCATCAGGACAAGGATTTTGTACAGCTCGGTAAGGAACTGGCGCAGATGGGCGCAGATTCCATCTGCATTAAGGATATGGCGGGCCTGCTGCGTCCCTACGCTGCCGAAAGCCTTATCCGCAGCCTAAAGGCGGAGCTTGACCTGCCTATCGACCTGCACACTCACTTCACCAGCGGTATGGGCGATATGACTTACCTGAAGGCTGTTGAAGCCGGTGCGGACATGATTGATACTGCGCTTTCTCCGTTCTCCGAATCTACCAGCCAGCCCTGCACCGAAGCTTTGGTAGCAACGCTGGAGGGCACTCCCTACAATACAGGCATCAACCTTGCCGAGCTTAATGCATTAGCTGACTATTTCAAGGATGTACGCAAAAACCTTATCCACGATTTCAACCTGAACGCCAACATCCCCATTGATCCAAAGGTGCTCACCTTCCAGATTCCCGGCGGTATGCTTTCCAACCTGCTGAACCAGATGAAGGAAATGGGCGTTGCCGACAAATATCCGCAGCTGCTTGAGGAAATGCCGCGCGTGCGTGCCGAGCTCGGTTATCCGCCGCTGGTTACTCCTACCAGCCAGATTGTAGGTTCTATGTCCGTATTGAACGTTGCACTTGGACGCTATAAGATGATTCCCCGCGAGGTTAAGGATTTGATTCTTGGCAAATACGGCCGCACTCCGGGACCGATTGACCCTGAGGTAAAACGCCTGGCCATCGGTGACGCGCCGCAAATCGACCATCGTCCCGCCGACGATATTCCGCCGCAGATGAAAAAGCTACGCGAAAAGCTGGCTGAAGAAGGCTTCCCCAACGCACCGATTGAAGACGTTTTAAGCTACGCCTCCTTCCCTGAGGTAACTCTTAACTTCCTGCGTCATAGCAACATCGGTATGAAATTCCACGATTTATAAGCACAACGCTAAAGAGCACGCTGAGAAATCAATCTCAGCGTGCTCTCTTTTTTATGCAGATATTATTTTACATCCTCCAGGTGTTCTTCCTGAAGCTCCTCGTGAATCTTTTCCGGCTCGTGCAAAAGCTGGATGCCGACGCGCACAATACGCATCTTATCAATCTCCTCTACCGTAAAAGCAGCAGCAGGTGTCTGCACCTTCTGCCCCACCTTAGGCGGATAATCAAGCTGAGAGTAAACCCAGCCGCCGATAGTATCACAGTTTTCGGTATCTAAGGCCAGCTCAAAGGTATCATTAACATCCTCCAGCAGCATTTTGCCGTCGACAGAATAGGTTTTACTGCCCTTTTCTTCTACCTCCGGACGTTCCTCGTCAAACTCGTCCTGAATCTCGCCTACGATTTCCTCCAGAATATCCTCAACAGTAACCATACCTGCGGTACCGCCGTATTCATCAACCAGAATTGCCAGCTGGCTGCGATGCTTCTGCAGAATACGCAGCAGCTTGCTGATAGGCAGGGATTCCGGCACCAGCAGCACCTTACGCGCCAGGCTGCGCAGATCAGGACGCTCGCCGGCGTTTAAGCTACGCAGTAAATCCTTGATATGCAAAAAGCCGATAATATGGTCCTTATCCTCATCACAGATTGGATAACGTGTCATGCGCTCTTCCAACGCCGTCTTGATATTATCCTCCCAGGAATCCTCCAGATAAAGACAAATCATATCAGTACGCGGTACCATGATATCGCTGGCACGACGGTCGGAAAAATCAAAGACATTATCAAGATAAGTAAGCTCTGTTTTATCAATATAGCCATGCTTGTGGCTTTCTTCCATCAGAATGCGGATTTCGTCCTCATTGTGCGCCTCTTCCGCTTCGCTCGCAGCCTCAACGCCTATACGACGCAGCGTCCAGTTAGCCACATGATTTAAAAACCACACCGCCGGATACATCAGCTTATCAAACAGAATCAGCGGAGTTGCCACAAACAGAACAACCTGCTCAGTCTTTTGAATAGATAATGATTTAGGCACCAGCTCACCTAAAACTATATGCAATGCGGTGATAACACCGAAGCCCACAACAAAAGCTATTGTATGCTCAACTTGCGGCGGCAGCTGCATCAGCTTCGCCACCGTCGGCTCACCAATCCAGCCAAGGCCCAGAGATGCCAGCGTGATACCCAGCTGTGTCACCGAAAGATAGGCATCGAGATGCTCCGTAACCTGCTTAGCGCTTTCTGCCCGCGTATTGCCTTCCTTAATCAGCGCATCAAGACGCGAAGGGCGTACCTTGACAATAGAAAACTCCGAAGCAACGAAAAAGCCGTTCAGCGCTACCAAAAATAAAATCGCTATAACATTAAACAAACATATGAGATAGTCCAAAAATCTCTGTAATCCTGCAGATTGCAGAAAAACAGTTTCACCTCCGTAAAATATATAATATTAATAGTATTGTACCATAGTTAGGCCATAAAGCAAAATAATTTTTTGTAAAATTTGTAGCAAAAAAGCCGCCGTATCAGCAAAAATTTACATGATACGACGGCTTAAAATATGTTTAAAAGGTTAGATAAGTCATCAATACTGCTTTTCCTAAGATTGAGGAGAAGGTATTAGCTTCGAGGCGGCAGTATTTCTATGCCTTATACTCAAGCTTTAACTGCTTCAGCGCAGCGTTTGCACAGAGTCGGATGCTCAGCGTCCTGACCAACCTCGTCGCTGTAAATCCAGCAACGCTCGCACTTGTGGCCTTCGGCAGCAGCAACGGTAACCTTCAGATCCTCGCGACCCGTTGCTTCGGCACCTTCTGCAGCGCCTTCAACAATAACAGCCTGAGAAACAATCAGCAGGGTTGCCAGGTCTTTTTCTACAGATTTCAGGATAGCCAGTGCTTCGCCTTCGGCGTGCAGCTCAACCTTAGCGTCCAGGGAGTGACCGATTTGTTTGTTACGACGAGCCAGCTCCAGCACCTTGGTGATTTCGCTGCGGATTTCAATGAAGTTATCCCATTTAGTTTCCAGCTCTTCGTTGATGTATTCTTCCTTAACCTCCGGCCAAGGCAGCATTTGTACGGATTCCGGAGCATTAGCAGGTTTCTTCATGAACTGCCATACTTCTTCCATAGTGAAGCTCAGTACCGGGGACAGCATAACGATGAGATCCATGAGGATTTCATGCATAGCGGTTTGTGCGCTGCGACGCTCTTTGCTGTCTGCCTTGTAAGCATACAGGCGATCCTTGATGATATCCAGATAGAAGCTGGACATTTCAACGGTGCAGAAGTTGTGGATTGCATGGTACAGTACATGGAAATCATAGCTTTCGTAAGCAGCGGTAACTTCCTTCTTCAGCAGCTGCAGATGCATCAGTGCCCATTGGTCAAGCTCCAGCATTTCGTTGAACGGAACTGCATCGGTTTCGTAGTTGAAATCGTTGGTGTTGCCCAGGATGTAACGGATAGTGTTACGGATTTTGCGGTATACCTCAGCCAGCTGCTTCAGGATTTTCGGGGAGATACGGATATCTGCCTTATAATCGGAGGAAGCAGTCCACAGGCGGATGATATCAGCGCCGTATTGCTTGATTACGTCCTGCGGAACGATAACGTTGCCTACGGATTTGGACATCTTGCGGCCATCGCCGTCAACTACATAACCATGAGTCAGTACGGATTCGTACGGAGCACGGCCTGCAACAGCAACGGAAGTCAGCAGAGAGGACTGGAACCAGCCACGATGCTGGTCACTGCCTTCGAGGTACATAGCAACCGGCCAGGACAGCTCCGGACGCTTTGCGGCAACAGCCATGTGAGAAGAACCGCTGTCGAACCATACGTCCATGATATCGCTTTCTTTGTGGAAGTGCTTACCGCCGCATTTCGGGCAGACAGTGCCTTCCGGCAGCAGCTCTTCGGCAGTGTGAGCCCACCATGCATCGCTGCCTTCTTTTTCGAACCAGTTAGCAACGGAATCAATGGTAGCTTCGTTGATCAGATGCTCGCCGCAGTTATCGCAGTAGAATACCGGGATAGGAACGCCCCATACGCGCTGACGGCTGATGCACCAGTCATGACGGTCGCTTACCATGTTATGGATACGTTGTTGGCCCCAGGAAGGAATCCACTGTACATCGTCGATAGATTTCAGTGCTTCATCACGGAAGCCGTCGATAGAAGCGAACCATTGAGAGGTAGCGCGGAAAATAATCGGGTTTTTGCAGCGCCAGCAGTGTGCGTATTGGTGCTTAATGTTTTCTTTACCCAGCAAGCAGTTCAGCTCAGCCAGATATTTCAGTACCGGGATATTAGCGTCGAATACGAACATGCCCTTGAAGCGTTCACCTGCTTCTTCGGTCAGCTTGCCCTGAGAATCAACAGGGCAGAGAATCGGCAGCTTGTATTTCAGGCCGGTTTCAAAGTCGACATCGCCATGACCGGGAGCGGTATGTACGCAACCGGTACCGGCTTCAGTAGTTACATAATCAGCCATAACTACGAGAGAGCGGCGGTTGTTGTATTCAGGGAACGGATGCACACATTCAGCGAATTCCATATCTTTACCAAGAGTAGTGCCAAGGATATTGCTGAGATCCTTGTGGCAGACAGCGCCAACCTGAGCCAGCAGGTCTTTAGCCATAAAGAGAACTTCGCCTTCGCATTCAACCCAGGCATATTCCAGAGCAGGGTTCAGAGCAACAGCAACGTTGGCAGGCATGGTCCACGGGGTGGTGGTCCAAATTACCATGTAAGCTTTTTTGCCTTTAGCAGCTTCCGGAGTCTGGCCGTTGTCTTTTACCAGCGGCATTTTTACGAAGATAGTCGGAGTTTTTTGTTCGCCGTATTCGATTTCTGCTTCAGCCAGAGCAGTTTCGCAATGCGGGCACCAGTAAACGGTCTTTTTGCCTTTGTAGATATAGCCTTTGTTAGCCATAGTGCCGAATACACGGATTTGCTCAGCTTCAAAGCTGTAATGCAGAGTGATGTACGGGTTTTCCCAGTCACCCAGAACGCCCAAACGTTTGAAGTCTTCGCGTTGGATATCAACCCATTGCAGAGCGAAGTCGTGGCATTTGCGGCGCAGAGTCAGCGGATCCAGCTCATTGCGGTTCAGGCCCAGCTCTTTGATAGCAGCGTGCTCAATCGGCATGCCGTGGGTATCCCAACCGGGAACATACGGGGTATCGAAGCCGCGAGCATATTTGTATTTCATGATGATATCTTTTAAGATTTTGTTCAGGGCATGACCCATGTGGATTTTGCCGTTTGCATACGGAGGGCCGTCATGCAGAACAAATTTCTTGTGTCCTGCATGCAGAGCCTGCTTTTTGCCATAAATATCGTTTTCTTCCCAGAATTTCAGAAAATCAGGTTCGCGCTGCGGCAGACCTGCACGCATAGGGAACTCTGTTTCTGGCAGATTCAGTGTTTTACCATAGTCCATTACTAATAACCTCCAATTTTATTAAGCAAAAAAAATATAGCAATAATATAAAAAAGCTTCGTCCCTCAGATAAGGGACGAAGCTATAGACTAACAACGATTAATACGCTTACGTATCATGCATCATTATCAAATGTGTACTCCGTGGTACCACCCTCATGACGACAGCCTTTGCCGCACGCCACTCGTGTGCGCAATATCGGGCGCTCCCGTATGCAGCTACTCAAGTTCGCCGCACCCGCTCCAAAGTGATTTTCACCTGCTTTACTTCGTCCGGGCTTGCACCATACCCCGGCTCGCTTATCCTGCGCCGCAAGCTACTGTCTTTTTCATCGCGTTAGCAAATATCAATAAACGCTAATATTATACATTAGCTGTAGCAAGAAGTCAATGAGTTTTTCTTGCTTCTCAAATTTACTCTTTAGTAGCCATTTTTTCTATGTCCGTAAACTTAATATAGAGTTTTTTATTCTTATATCCGTAAGAAGTTGTCAAATCTACTATTTTTTTACTATAATCACCACTCACCAGCTTACCGGAAAAAACTACAACGTCGCCACTTTTCAAAGGCATAATCTTTTTATAAAGCTCGCTGTCGGCAGCGATTAACATTTCATCTGCGGCATATCTTTTTGTTTCAACAGCATATTCCGCTTCAGGAAAATCACAGCTTAGCCTTACATAAGCAGACATGCCTGAGTTTACCGATTCAATTCTATCAACCTTGGCACACCATTTTTTCACATAACCGTCTTTAAAAAATTCATTGAATTCCTTTTCGTATGATTTATTGAATTCCGCTTTCTCAAGCTCTGTCATGGATTTTTTCTCGTTTTGATTATAGCGGGCCTGTATTTCATTGAACTTTTTCTGGCTGGGAATACTTTCAGCAACTACACTATCAGTAATTTTAACAAATGAATTATCTGATTTTCCGATATGTAAGCTACTTCCTAAAGCTGTAATAAAAGTCAGCAAAATTATTAAAAGAAAAATACCAACTATCGCTTTGGCAAAAACTCCGTGATACCGCCACAGCAAATATAATCCTACCGGCCAGAAGATAAAAAGCATTAAAACAGCAAACCAGCCCTGTTCCCAAAATTTACTTTCCCGCTTTACCTCAGTTGCTTCTTCACGAACCGCTCTCCCACAACCGGAACAATAGTTGGCGTTATCAGGTATCGTTTGTCCACAGTACTTGCATTGCATAACAATCCGCTCCTCATCATCCATGTATATGTTATTACAACAACATAAAATCCTAAAAACAAGCTAATGATACGCCCTAAGCTCTTTGCCTTCAATCACTTTTATCTTAACATTCTTTAGGATAATTAGCAACAATACTTCCGCTCTCCCCCACGCCCATACTTATTGGCTACAGTATAAAATTCCCCCTATACCCCACGCTCTACTTCTACCGTACTTTACGTCTATCCTTTAGGCAGTACTCTAAAGAACAAGGTTACTACTAGCTTACGCTAGTAGTTTTTATCACAGCCAAAAGAAATAAAGACAGAAAGAAAAAATTATAAAAAAGAAAGAGAGAAAAAAGAAAACTCATTATACTAATGGCTAAAAAACATCAATTTACTCACCCCCCAGTGCAAATTTTTTTAGAAAAAGATTTTTAAATTTTTTTGCTTTAGGGGGTGAGTAAAACGACCTAAAAAAGCCATTAATAGAGTGAGAGGCAAAAACAACACGCTCCCGCCTCTTGCCCAAAGCAGAATC
>ERZ791702.723-NODE-723-length-10457-cov-2.5921_pt1 | contig 10457 bp, 10 predicted proteins | sample MGYA00510050_ERZ791702 | MGnify/ENA primary metagenome ERZ791702 (study PRJEB30046, sample SAMN00715230) | human gut metagenome | study: EMG produced TPA metagenomics assembly of the A metagenome-wide association study of gut microbiota in type 2... | reverse complement strand
ATATAAAGTAACTGGAAAAGTTAAAGGAATCGGAGATTTTCTTCTGGAAATGAAACATCGTTGTTTTGAACCATACGATGCATTAACTGTTGGAGAAGCAATGTTTGTCAAAGAAGAAATTCTTCCACAATTTATCGGAGATCAAGGATATTTTTCCACAATTTTTGCATTTGAGCCATGTCATGCATATCGAAAAGGGAAAAACTATATGGATTATGACTGGTCGCAGCCATTTGATGACTGGAAAAAAGAAACATTTCATAATCAAAAGATCACTGAAAAGGCAGGATTTGAAGCGAACATTATCGAAAATCATGACCAGCCAAGAGGAGCGAGCCTGTTCATTCCAGAAGAAGATTATGGATTTTATAGCCTGTCAGCACTTGCAATGATCATGCTTTGTCAGAGGGGATTACCATTTCTATATCAAGGACAGGAAATTGGAATGAGTAACCGCAGATGGGAATATGCAGAGTTTAATGATCTGGAAACGATTAACCAGTATCATATTGCACGGGAAGCTGGAATGTCAGAAGAACAGGCATTGAAAATAGCAAGTCATCATAGCAGAGATAATGCGAGAACGCCAATGCAGTGGAATCACGATGAAAATGCAGGATTTTCAACAGAGAAACCGTGGATGCCAGTGAATGAAAATTATAAGATCGTTAATGTCAAAGATGAAGAAAAAGAATATGGATCTATTTTAAATTTCTATAAAAAACTCATCGCATTTCGAAAATCAGGAGAATATAATGAGATATTGACATATGGTGATTTTAAGCCAATGTATGAGGAAGAATACCATATTTTTGCATATAGCAGATCGTATGGAGATCAGAAGCTTGTGTTAATCTGTAATTTTAGCTCTGAGGAAAAAAGCGTAGAATTGCTAGAAGATTATGAAAGTGTTGTATTTGTAAATTATGAACAGACAACAGTGATTGGAAACCGATTGCAAATGAAGCCTTATGAATGTGTGGTTTATGAAAAAAGATGAAAATAAAAATTCCTGAGAGCAATAAAAATAAAATTGTTCTCAGGAATTTTTGCTTCCCTAGATTGTGGAAGTGGAAATCACCTTTCTGTTATAAACAAGATGTAGATACATTGCATCCTGTGCTCTCAAAGGGTCATGCGCGGCAATCGCCTGTGCAATTTCTCTATGAGATTCAATTGTCTCATTGTGCAGACGGTTACCTGTTGTTTCTACAAAAAGAGGGATGGAACTATTGATTACAGGAATCAGTCTTGGGACAACAAGATTCTTGCTGCTCATAGCAATCGCTGTATGAAATTCAATATCTTTCATTGTATGATCTTCCCCATTATCTAATAAATTTTCAACATCATCGCATAAAGCGGTGATCTTTTTTATGTCTTCATCCGTTGCATGAGCTGCCGCCATAGCAGCAATGGATGGTTCTAAAAGAAAACGCACTTCTAATAGGTCATGTACAAGTTTTTCTTTATCTCCAATAAATAAAAATCCAAGGGGATCTTCTACCATACCAGGGGAAGAAGCAACATAGGTTCCTGATCCCTGACGGATCGTCACGATATTTCTGGAAGCTAAAAGTTTCATTGCTTCACGAATAGAACTTCTTCCGGCATCCAGACGTTTTGAAAGGATGGATTCATTAGGAAGTTTATCTCCAGGTTGTAAATTTTCTTCTAAGATCAGGGAAATAATGTCTTCGGAAATCTTTTGAGGAAGACTTTTTTCTTCTGATGCAAAATTCATCATATGACTTACTCCATTTCTACTAATAATACATTCTTAATATATGATAAATGCTTTCAAATGAATTGTCAAAACGTGATAATGCACAAAAAACATCAGATGAATTTGTGCAATTTTACGATATTGCATTTTTAGGACAAAGAAAATATAATGAATTCATCAGATGAATTCTGGATGAAAAATGATAAAAACTCAATTTTTCAAACGAAACAACATAAAAAGGTCAGATGAATTAAAAGATAATTAACAAAACATCAGACCAATTAAGGAGGAAAAGAGAATGGAGACAACGACATTTATGGCAGATCCAACAAGACTGATGATTGCGGCAGCAGTTGGGATCATATGTCTTTTGGTACTGATCATTAAATTTAAATTGCATCCAGTCATTTCGATGATGATTTCAGCGATCATTATCGGAGTCGGAGCGGGGATGCCACTCACAATGATTTCGGATACGGTAGAGAAGGGTGTCGGAAAGACGCTACAGGGAATCGCACTCCTAGTTGGACTGGGTTCCATGTTTGGAGGAATTCTTGAAGTCAGTGGAGGAGCACAAAAGATAGCACAAACACTGATCGATAAATTTGGACAGAAAAAAGCTGGATGGGCACTCGGCCTTACGGGATTGGTGATCGGAACGACAGTATTTTTTGAAGCAGGTGTTGTAGTTTTGATCCCGCTTGCATTCAGCGTAGCAAAACAGACAAGAAAATCAACGTTATATTATGCAATTCCTTTATTATCAGGACTTGCTAGTGGATATGCATTTGTACCACCATCTGCAGGATCTGTACTGGTGGCGAATGCTTTAGGTGTCAATCTGGGCACTATGATCATGGTTGGAGTACCAACAGCACTCGTGTGCATGCTGGTTTCTGGCGTAATCTGGGGAACCTTTATAGGAAATAAGATGTTTACAAAACTTCCGGCAAATGTCGAAGAAATTCACGATGACGGCAAAGAACTTCCATCATTCGGGTTGGTTTTAGGAGTGATCCTCATCCCACTTATTTTAATCCTACTAAGTACAATTTCAAAATACATGCCGATTCCTGGAAGTGTACAAAATATTTTAGGGTTCCTCGGAAAACCATTTTTAGCATTAACGATCGCAACACTTGCGGCAATGTATTTTTTAGGAATCCGCAGAGGATTTACAGGGGAACAATTAAAGAAGATTTTAGACCATTCATTAAGACCTGTTGGAATGATCCTTTTAGTGATTGCCAGTGGTGGTGTCATTCGTTGGATGTTACAGGATTCAGGACTAGGAACGATCATCGGACCAGCATTAGAGAAAAGTGGATTACCATTAATTTTGATCGCATTTTTGATCGCATTATTAGTCAGAGCTTCTGTAGGAAGCTCCATCGTAGCAATGACAATGGCGTCTGGAGTGATGGCAACCATGCCTGCCGTGATGGCAACCAGTATGTTATATCGGGCAGCGATGTGCTGTGCAATCTGTGGAGGAGCGACTGCATTAAGTCATGTAAATGATGCAGGTTTCTGGTTGGTTGGAACATTTCTTGAGATTGATGAGAAGACAACATTAAAATCTTGGACGATCATGGAAACTTTGATCGGAATAACTAGTTTGATCGTTGCTTTGATCATTTCAATTTTTGCATAGGAGGCGGTAAAAAATGAGAATACCTGTTTGCATAAAAAATATGAGAGATACAAAACATTTGGTTCAGACAGCAGAATGTGGAAAGAAAGATGTAGATCTAATCTGTGGAAGATATGTAGTCAATGCAAAATCAATGCTTGGTGTATTTAGTCTTCCAAGATTTGATCAGGTAGATCTTAACGTAGATGAAAGTGATTTTGAAACGATAAAAAAACAATTACAAAAATATAATTTGATCCGAAAATAAATAGGAGGAAGAAAGAATGAAATTAAAAAGTCAGGAAATGAGAAAACTTGCACCAGAATTAGATCCATTACGAATTGGAACAGGATGGAAAAAAGAAGATTTAGATAAAATTCAGGTCATGGTAGAAAGTACATATGGAGACAGCCATCCTGGAAGTGGACATTTAAATGTTTTAGTTGAAGAAGTAAGAAAAGGAATCGCAGAAGAAGGCGGTTTTGGGGCACGCTATTACTGTACGGATATCTGTGATGGAGAAAGCCAGGGAACCGATGGAATCAACTACAGTCTTGCAAGCCGAGAAATCATTGCTAATATGATCGAAATCCATGCAAATGCAACACCATTTGATGCAGGTGTGTATCTTTCAAGTTGTGATAAAGGGGTTCCGGGGAATCTGATCGGATTATTTAGAGTGAATATTCCATCTGTATTTGTACCAGGAGGAACAATGAATGCGGGACCTGAAATGTTGACATTAGAACAGCTTGGAATGTACAGTGCAAAGTTTGAACGTGGAGAAATTGATGAAGAGAAGTTAGACTGGGCAAAATGTAATGCTTGTCCTAGTTGTGGGGCATGTTCGTTTATCGGAACTGCATCTACCATGCAGATCATGGCAGAAGCATTAGGACTTACATTGAAGCGCATTGATGCCAGCAACAAGTCCAGACCTTCTTGCATTTGCAAGAGAAGCAGGACGTCAGTCCGTAAGACTTACACAAATGGAACATATGAGACCATCTGATATTGTTACAATGGACAGCTTTGAAAATGCGATTCTTGTACATGCAGCAATTTCAGGAAGTACAAACTGTCTACTTCATATTCCAGCAATTGCACATGAATTAGGAATTGAGATCACAGGAGATACATTTGACAGAATTCACAGAAATGCAAGATATCTGTTAGATGTTCGTCCAGCAGGACGCTGGCCGGCAGAATGTTTCTATTATGCAGGTGGAGTTCCAGCGATCATGGAAGAAATTAAAGATTATCTGCATCTTGATGTTATGACGGTAACAGGAAAAACATTAGGAGAAAATCTAAAAGAGTTAAAAGAAAATGGATTTTATGAAAAATGTGATAAATGGCTGCAGGAATTTAATAAACGTTATGGAGTGAATGTGACAAAAGAAGATATTATCCGCCCATATGATAAAGCGATTGGAACCGATGGAAACATTGCTGTTTTAAGAGGAAATCTTGCACCAGAAGGAGCAGTGATCAAACATACAGCATGTCCAAAAGAAATGTTTAAATCTGTCTTAAGAGCCAGACCATTTGACAGTGAAGAAGAATGCTTAGATGCTGTTTTAAAACATAAAGTACAAAAAGGTGATGCAGTGTTCATTCGATATGAAGGACCAAAAGGAAGTGGAATGCCAGAAATGTTCTACACATCTGAAGCGATCAGTAGTGATAAAGAATTAGGGAAAAGCATTGCATTGATTACAGATGGAAGATTTTCAGGAGCATCTACTGGTCCAGTCATCGGACATTGTAGTCCAGAAGCTGTAGATGGCGGACCAATTGCATTAGTTGAAGAAGGCGACTTAATTGAAATCGATGTCATGGGAAGAAAATTAAATATCATCGGTATCAATGGAGAACGCAAGACAATGGAAGAGATTGATGAAATCTTAAAAGAAAGAAGAAAGAACTGGAAACCAAGAAAACCAAAATACGAAAAGGGTGTATTAAGATTATTTAGTCAGCATGCAGCCAGTACAATGAAGGGAGCTTATCTGGAGTATTAATTATGAAGAAAGAGAAATTTATAACAATCGGTGAGATCATGCTTCGACTGACCCCGCCGGATTATGAAAAGATTCGTACAGCCAATACATTTGAAGCAAGATATGGAGGGAGTGAGGCAAATGTAGCTCTTTCCCTTGCGAACCTTGGAATTGATGCATCATTTTTTACTATTGTTCCAGATAACAGTTTAGGGAAAAGTGCGATTCGTATGTTAAGGAGTAATGATGTGGATTGTTCCAATATAAAATTTACGACAGAAGAAGAAACACCAACCAATCGTTTAGGTACATATTATCTGGAAACAGGATATGGAATTCGTCCAAGTAAAGTTATTTACGATCGAAAATATAGTGCATTTGCAGAATATGATTTTTCAAAAACAGATCTTAATGAAATTTTAGAAGGATATACATGGCTTCATTTAAGTGGAATTACACCAGCACTTGGGAAAAGCTGCAAAGAAATGATTCTTAAATGCCTGAACCTTGCAAAAGAAAAAGGTATGACAGTTAGTTTTGATGGAAATTTTAGAAGTACTCTCTGGGATTGGGAGGAAGCAAGAGATTTCTGTACGATGTGTCTTCCATATATTGATGTTTTATTTGGAATTGAACCATATCATTTATGGAAAGATGAACAGGATCATCAGGCAGGAGATGTAAAAGACGGAGTTCCATTTCAACCAGATTTCAAACAGCAGGATGAGGTGTTTCATGGGTTTGTAAAACGTTATCCAAATATTAAATGTATTGCAAGACATGTCAGATATGCACATAGCTGCAGTGAAAATAGTCTGATGGCATATCTTTGGTATGATGGAAAAACTTATGAAAGCCAGAAGTTAAGATTTCACATCTTAGACCGTGTCGGTGGAGGAGATGCATTTGTCAGTGGAATCATTTATGCATTGATGAATGAGTATAAGCCACAGAATATTGCGGATTTTGGTGTCGCAGCAAGTGCGGTAAAACATACCATTCATGGAGATGGAAATATCACAGACGATGTTTCTCTGATCGAACATATTATGCAAATGAATTTTGATATTAAAAGATAAGAAAGGAAATCAGGAATGAGTTATATTGCAGAGAAATTTAAAGAATTAGGTGTTGTACCAGTTGTAGTATTAGAAGATGCTAAAGATGCACTTCCTCTTGCAAAAGCATTGATGGAAGGTGGACTTCCATGTGCAGAAGTTACATTTAGAACAGAAGCAGCACAGGAATCCATTCGTCTTATGGCACAGGAATATCCAGATATGTTAGTTGGAGCAGGAACAGTTCTTACAACAAAACAGGTTGATGAAGCAATCGAAGCAGGAGCAAAATTCATCGTAAGCCCAGGATTTGATCTAGAGATCGTAGATTACTGTCAGGAAAAAGGAATCGAAATCTTCCCAGGATGTGTATCTCCATCTGAAGTAGCACAGGCAGTAAAGAAAGGATTAAAAGTTGTAAAATTCTTCCCAGCAGAACAGGCAGGCGGAATTGATATGATCAAAGCGATGGCAGCTCCATATCATGAATTAAGATTTATGCCAACAGGTGGAATCAATCCGAATAACTTAGAAAAATATCTAACATTTAATAAGATTCTTTGCTGTGGTGGAAGCTGGATGGTCAAAGGAGATCTTGTGAAAGCAGGAGATTTTGATAAGATTCAAGAGTTAACAAAAGAAGCAAAAGAATTAGCAAAAAGCATTCGATAAAACATTGTAATGCACTCCATATATCGTATAGAAGAAAAGCAGCTGGTATCAAAAAATGATATCAGTTGCTTTTTTTCTCTTTATACAATCTTAATACAAGAGAACATATCCTTACACTATCTTTTTATCATAAAAGATATAATGATGATAAGATTAAAAGGTTATAAAATAATTTGAAAAAGAGGTAAGATCATATATGCCATGGAAGATTCATAATAAAAGACATTTAACATCATTTCAGGTGATCATATTAGGATTTGCAGGAGTGATCCTTTTTGGAGCATTGATCTTGATGCTGCCAATTTCATCGGCTCAAGGAATCATAACACCATTTCATAAAACATTATTTACGTCAACTTCTGCAGTATGTGTGACAGGGCTTGCAGTCGTGGATACTGGAAGTTACTGGTCTGCTTTTGGACAGACAGTGATCATGGTCCTGATACAGATCGGAGGTCTGGGAGTTATAACAACAGCAACAGCCGTAGTTATATTATCAGGAAGAAAAATATCGATCATGCAGCGAAGTACGATGCAAAATGCGATCTCTGCACCGAAAGTAGGGGGCATCGTTCGATTGATGAGTTTTATTTTAAAAGGAACTTTATTGATCGAATTGATCGGTGCGTTATTCATGATGCCTGTTTTCTGTCATGATTTTAGATTACGGGGAATCTGGATGGCGATCTTTCATTCTGTATCAGCCTTTTGTAATGCAGGATTTGATCTTCTTGGAACAAAAGGGCATCCATTTGTATCATTGACATCATATGCGGTAAATCCAGTGATCAACATTGTGATCATGTTACTGATCATCATTGGTGGAATTGGATTTTTTACATGGGAAGACATTTATCTTCATAAATTTCGGTTCAAACATTACCATATGCAGAGCAAGATCATTCTAACCACAACATTATGTTTGATCTTGTTACCAGCTGTTTTCTTTTTCTTTCAAGATTATGGAAATCTATCAGGGACCCACCGGCTGCTTGCATCATTGTTTCAAGCTGTGACACCGAGAACCGCTGGATTTAATACGACAGATCTTTCGGTGATGACAGGACCATCAAAGGCAATGATGATCTTATTGATGTTGATCGGAGGTTCACCAAGTTCTACAGCAGGAGGTATGAAAACAACAACATTTGTTCTTTTACTTTTAAATGTACTGGCTACCTTTCAAAGTCGTGATGATGTGACAGCATTTGGAAGAAGAATCGATGTTGGTGTGATAAAAAATGCAGCAACGATCGCAATGATGTATTTTATCTTATTTTTTGCAGGCGGAATGACGATCAGTGTGTATGAGGGATTGCCGCTTTCAAGCTGTCTGTTTGAAGCAGCATCTGCAGTTGGAACAGTAGGTTTGACATTAGGGATCACACCAAAACTTCATATTCTGTCACAGATCATTTTGATCATACTGATGTATTTGGGACGTGTTGGCGGTTTGACGCTGATCTATGCAGTATTTTCAAATAAAAATAAACGAAAAGCAAAACTACCACTGGATAAGATCATAGTGGGATAAAAGAAAGAGGGAATTGATGATGAAGAATATTTTATTGATCGGACTTGGACGTTTTGGGAAACATATAGCGATACAGTCAAGTCAGCTTGGACATGAGATCATGGCAGTTGATCTGGATGAGGAAAGAGTGAATGATGCACTTCCATATGTTACGAATGCACAGATCGGGGACAGTACGAATGAGGAATTCTTAAAATCCCTGGGGATTGCAAATTATGATATCTGTTTTGTTACGATCGGTGGGAATTTTCAAAATTCGTTGGAAACCACCTGTCTGTTAAAAGAACTTGGAGGCAAAATGGTTATTTCCAGAGCCGAACGAGATGTACAGGAAAAGTTCCTTTTACGAAATGGAGCCGACAAGGTAGTTTATCCAGAAAAAATGGTGGCAAAATGGGCAACGATCCGTTATACCGATGATCATATTCTTGATTATATGGAAGTCGATGCCTCACATGCGATCTTTGAGGTAGAAGTTCCAAAGGAATGGATCGGAAAGACAGTGGGAAAACTTGATATTAGAAGAAAATATGATATTAACATCATGGCAGTAAAAGATGATGGAAAAGTAAGTATGGCGATATCTGCGGATACTTGTTTTAAGGAAGATGTTACATTATTGGTATTAGGAGAATATAAAGCGATCAAAAAGTGTTTTTGTATCTGATGTCATGAAAAAGAGGTGAGAGTTTATGTCAGATTTCATTTTAGCATTGGCGGTAATACTGATGTTTGCATTTGTGTTATTCTTTTTGAAAAAAGTAAATTATTTTCTTGGAGAAAATCGGAAAGTAATTGACAGGGAGCAAGATGATGACGATGATTGATGTGTTTATGGATTATTATTGACGATCGTGATATAATGCATCCGATAAGGAAAGGGGGCCAAGATGAGCACAGGAGAATTTGTAGAGCTGAACAAAAAAAACGAACACATTCTTGTTTGTCTTTCTTCTTCACCATCGAATGAAAAGATCATACGTACAGCAGCAAAAATGGCAAGAGATATGCGGGCACGTTTTACGGCATTGTATGTACAGACAGGAAAAAGAGAAAGAGAATCGGACAAAAGAAGACTGGAAGCTCATGTACAATTTGCAAAGGAATCTGGTGCGGAAATCGTAATGACACATTGGGAAAATGTTCCAGTACAGATCGCGGAATACGCACATTTATCAAATGTCACAAAAATTGTGATCGGACAAAGCAGTGCAAAGAGAAATCACTTTTTCAGCAAACAGACATTAACAGAGAAGTTGATCGAGGCCGTTCCTGATATTAATATCCACATTATTCCAGATGCGATGAACTTAGATAATTATCGAAAACCGCATGGAGCGGTTTATGTAGGAAAGCCTACGATGAAAGACAGTTTATTGACATTATTTATATTTGCAGTTTGTACGTTAATCGGTCTATTCATCCAGAAACTTCAATTTACAGATACAAACATCGTTACAATTTATATTTTGGGTGTTTTATTAACGTCAATCCTCACAGATGGATATTTATACAGCATTGGAGCTTCTGTCTTAAGTGTATTTTTGTTCTGCTTTTTCCTTACGGAACCAAGAATGTCATTTCAGACGTATGCAGTTGGATATCCGGTAACTTTTGTGATCATGTTAATATCTTCTGTCATTACTGGAACACTTGCAGCAAAATTAAAAACACATGCAAGGCTTTCAGCACAATCTGCATTTCGTACACAGATTTTATTTGACACAGACCGGTTACTTCAAAAAGCAAAAAACGATACGGATATTTTAAGTATTACATGTACACAACTTATCAAATTATTAGACCGCAGTATTGTAGCATATGTTGTGG
>ERZ791702.704-NODE-704-length-10847-cov-3.45914_pt1 | contig 10847 bp, 10 predicted proteins | sample MGYA00510050_ERZ791702 | MGnify/ENA primary metagenome ERZ791702 (study PRJEB30046, sample SAMN00715230) | human gut metagenome | study: EMG produced TPA metagenomics assembly of the A metagenome-wide association study of gut microbiota in type 2... | reverse complement strand
CCGCAGCCATTAAATGACTGCGGTTTACTGTGAACGATTCAGTTATAACGGTGTATGCAACCAATTTGCGTTACTGTTTAACGGCGGTTCGGTGTTACAACAACACGTCTGTATGGTTCTTCGCCCTCGCTGTGGGTAGAAACTCTGTCATCAGCCTGCAGAGCGGAATGGATGATTCTTCTTTCATAAGGATTCATCGGCTCCAGTGAGATCGGCTTTCTGCTTCGTTTTACTTTGTAAGCGATATTCTTTGCGAGATTTTCAAGAGTCTGTTTTCTTCTCTTGCGGTAGTCTTCTGTGTCGAGTTTGACACGTACATAACCATCCTGTGACTTGTTGGCTACACGGTTGGTGAGGTACTGGAGAGAATCCAATGTCTGTCCACGCTTACCGATCAGGATACCCATGTTGTCACCGCTCATCTCAATTGCAAGAGCACCTTCTTCATCAATGGAGGATACGATAGTTACTTCGCCCATTCCCATTGCCTGAAGAACTTCCTGTAAGAATTTCTCACAGATCTTCTGTGTCGCTTCTGTTACAACGGCTACATGAAGTTCTTTCTTTTCTTCATAAACCGGAGCTGCTGCTGTTACGGCAGAGGCTGTTTCTGTTTTGCTTTCTTTTACAAATTCTTTCTTAGGCTCTTTTTTGAAGTCCTTTTTCGAATCTTTTTTGTATTCTTTGTGTTCTTTGTACTCTTTACGTTCTTTGTGTCCAACGAATTCCTTGCGGTCTTTTCGGAAATCCTTCTTGAATTCTTTTTTGATCTCTTCCGGTTTGATTTCTTCGGCTTTGATTTCTTCTGTTACAGTTTTTTTGATACGGGCACGGATAACTGCCTGACGGCTTCCGATTCCGAGGAAGCCTGCACTTCCTTTTTCAATTACGTCATATTCCATCTGATCACTTGCTACGCCAAGCTGGATAGAAGCTTCTGTGATGGCATCGTCTAAAGTTTTTGCTGATACTGTAATCTCATTCATTTGACTTGTCCCCCTATTTCTGGCCTTCGTTAAAGCGCTTTACAAGGTTTGCTTTGTCTGCAAGGCTTCCTGCCTTTGCATTTTCATTTTTCTTCTTGGCTTCTTCAAGCTTTTCTTCAAGTTCTTTTGTCTGAGCAGCTGTTCTTACCGGCTCATGAATGTTTTTCACGTTCTTATGAGCCATTTTGTTTACATTGCTTGCATCCACTTCGTTTTTGTTCTTGCGTTTTTCAGCAGCTTTTTCCATATTCTCTTTGATCAGTTCATCCATCGGAATCTTATTCAGATGTTTGTTGATAAAGAACTGCTGTACCATACGGACAACGGCACTTGCAACCCAGTAGATTCCAAGACCTGTAGGTAATGTGAAACACATAAATACAGATACAAGAGGAAGGGTAACGTTCATTGTCTTCATGGTTGAAGCCATCTGGTCAGCCTGCGGATTGTTCGTAACTGCAGTTGTCTGCTGAGAAAGCTTCACGCTCAGGTACTGGGAAAGTCCTGAAAGGACAGGAATCAGCACTGCCATGATCACAATTCCCCATGCGCCGGCTTTTACACCGTTGCTAATGAGGTTCATAGGAGTTTCCGCAATGTTAAGTCCAAGGAAGTTATTCATGGACTTTAATGTATCGACGGTGCTGTCGATCGTAGACTGCAGATCCGGAAGCTTCTTGCCGAGAGTTTCCCAGGTTGAAGTCTGGAATTTGTACAGTACGTCGATCAGTACGTTTTTATCAGAGTAATCATATTTGGAGGCGGACATAAGGATCGGTTTTGCTTCGCCGATCTTTTCCATGACCTTCTGCCATCCATCCTGTGCCATGATAGAGGTAAGAAGCGGTGTGTATACCGCTTTAACCTGCCCAACATAAGCAGGGATGTTGCGGATTACATAGTACATTGCCCAGAGAATTGGGAACTGGATAAACATACTTAAGCATCCGCCGGTCGGTGATACTCCGTATTTTTCATAAACCAATTGTGTTTCTTCCTGCATCTTCTGCATGGAAGCCTGATCATTTTTTCCTTTGTACTTCTGCTGAACCTTCTGGAGCTCAGGGTTCATTGCAGCGGACATCTTGGAAAATTTCTGTTGCTTGATGGTGAGCGGCATCAGTAAAGTGTAGATGACAATTGTCAAAAGAATAATACATACACCCAGGTTGTGAATGCCGATTAAATCCATTACCCGGTAAATACCATCCATGATCTTACCGAGCAGCCAGGCAGCCTGTCCGATGATTGGTGTGCTGACCTGTGTCATTAAAATTCCTGTCATAACCTTTCCTCCATAAACATTTCCGTCCCGGTATTTGGACGGCCTATAGGTTTAAGGCACCGGATCATATCCACCTTTGGCGAATGGATTGCATCTGAGGATTCTCCATACGGTCAGAAGGCCTCCTTTAAACGCACCGTATTTTTCAATGGCCTCCAAAGCATATTCTGAGCAGGTTGGAATGTAAATACAGTGGGTATATACCTTCATAGGTGATAAATATTTTCTGTAAAAACGAATCAAATATAATAATATCTTTTTCATAATTTCAGTGCCTCGTAGTGTATATCCGTCTTCTCGATATACTGAACTGGCTAATTGCAGTCCGAATAAATGTGATGAAGTTTGCCCAGATGGATGAGAGCGCTTTCAATCTCATGGTATGACCGGTCTTTGGCGGTCGTCCTTGCGATGATCACGATATCATATCCACATTGGAACTGTTCTTCGTGTAACCTGTAACTCTCACGGATCAGCCTTGTTAAATGATGTCTTATGATGCTGTTCCCAACTTTTTTGCTGACGGAAATTCCGACGCGGTTGCGTCCGAGATCATTCGCCAGGAGATACATTACAAGGTACTTGTTGCCATAAGGTTTTCCCTTTCTGTATACAGACTGGAAATCCCTGTTTTTCTTCAATGATTCGGAAAATTTCATACTTTATTCTCCCGATTTACATAAATTTGCATAGAAGAAAAGGCCACATATATGTGACCTATGCTGATAATACTTTTCTTCCCTTTGCTCTTCTTGCTGCAAGAACTTTTCTTCCACCTGCTGTGGCCATTCTTGCTCTGAATCCATGAACTTTCGCTCTGGAACGTTTCTTTGGCTGGAATGTCATCTTCATTGATATCCACCTCCTATCGATTCCTTCTTATATGAATAGAAGCTTATTTACGTTTTTAAGACATCGTACTTCATTATAATCAAAAAAGCTGTCTCCGTCAAGCAGTTTTAATAAAGTTTCGACCCTTATTTTAAGGAAATTATGAATAAGTTTATGGTTTTTGATTGATTCTGAAATCGTTTTAAGGTAGAATATAAGAGTATGATTATGCTTATTTTGAAGATGAATGGGGCAGGAATATGGACGTCATAAAAGAAAAATGGGAAGAGATCATTCAAAAGCTGAAAGTAGAATATTTTCTATCGAACATTTCTTTTGAAACGTGGATACGCCCGCTGGAGGTATATGAGATCAGAGGCAACACTCTGTATCTTACCGTTAATTTTAAGGCGAGCATCGAACACATTCAGAATAAATATCTTCTTCCGCTTAAAGTATGCATCGCGGAAGTTACCGGGACAGAGTATCAGATTAAGTTTATTCCCAGAGATCTGCCGCGCGAGCAGCAGCGCAGATATCTGGAGAAGACTGTGCCCGTAAAAGAGAAGACACATAAGCATAAAGAGGTAAGCCCGATAGCTGAAAAAGCGAATCTGAATCCGAAGTATACGTTTGATACCTTTGTGGTAGGAGGGAATAATAATTTTGCACATGCCGCATCACTGGCAGTTGCCGAATCTCCCGGTGAGGTTTACAATCCTCTGTTTTTATATGGTGGGGTAGGACTTGGCAAGACCCATCTGATGCATTCGATCGCACACTACATACTGGACCGGGAACCATCGAAGAAAGTCCTGTATGTGACAAGTGAGACATTTACCAATGATCTGATCACGGCGATCCGCAACGGAAAGACCGGCAACGATCTGGCGATGAATGCATTCCGCGATAAGTACCGCAATAATGACGTACTTCTGATCGATGACGTACAGTTCATTATCGGCAAAGAAAGTACACAGGAAGAATTTTTCCATACGTTCAATCATCTGCACAATGCCGGAAAGCAGATCGTCATTTCCAGCGACAAACCGCCAAAGGATATGACGACACTGGAGGCGCGTCTGCGGACAAGATTCGAATGGGGACTGATCGCAGATATTTCGGTGCCGGATTACGAGACACGTATGGCGATTCTTTATAAAAAAATAGAACTGGACCAACTGGAAAGATATCAGATTCCGGATGAGGTGATCCAGTATATTGCGATGAACATCAAGACCAATATCCGGGAACTGGAAGGCTCACTTAACAAGCTGATTGCATTATACCGGATCGGTGGAAGAAAGAACTTTGATGTTTCTCTGGCGGCAGAGGCACTGAAGGATATGATCGCACCGGACGATAGCCACAAGGTGACGCCGGAGCTGGTTCTGGATGTTGTCTCCGATCATTTTAATGTTTCCGTCTCTGAACTTAAGGGAAGTCGGAGAAATGCAAGAACGGCCGGAGCCAGACAAATCGTGATGTACCTGTGCAGGCAGATGACGGATGCGTCTCTTCAAAGTATCGGTGATCTGCTCGGAGGGCGTGACCATTCCACTGTGAACCACGGTGTGGACAAGATTGCCCGGGATGTGGAAAAAGATGAGACTTTGAGAAATACGATCGAGATCATTCAGAAGAAAATCAGCCCGCTGTAGAAAAGTTTTCCATGATCTGCCAGGGAAGAAAAAGAACTGTCCACGGACTTGTCAAAGCCTTAAATCCTTTTGGATCAAGGCCTTAAAGTACTTGTCCACAATTCAACAGACACTACTAAGATAACTACGGATTTGTTTTATATAAATATATATTTTGCGCGTCGAAAGGAGTTTTACACATTATGAAAATCAGATGTCTTAAATCAGATCTTGTGAAAGGGGTCAGCATTGTATCAAAGGCTGTTCCGACAAAGACAACCATGCCGATCCTGGAATGCATTCTGATAGATGCAACTACAGATATTATCAAACTTACAGCGAACGATATGGAGCTTGGGATCGAGACTGTGATCAGAGGGCAGATCGATGAGAAGGGAATGATCGCACTGGATGCGAGGATTTTCTCAGATATCGTAAGAAAGCTTCCTGATAATGAAATCGTGATTGAAAGTGGAGTGAACTTTCAGACGCTCATTACTTGTGAAAAAGCAAAATTCAATATTTCCGGTAAATCCGGTGAAGATTTTTCTTATCTGCCGTATATTGAGAGAGAAAATCCGGTTTCCATTTCCCAGTTCACACTGAAAGAAGTGATCCGCCAGACCATTTTCTCAATTGCAGACAACGACAGCAACAAACTGATGACAGGAGAACTCTTCGATATGAACGGGGATATTCTGAAAGTGGTATCCCTTGACGGACACCGTATTTCCATCCGCAAGATCGAGCTGAAGGAATCTTATGAACCGAAGAAGATTGTGGTTCCGGGAAAGACCCTGATCGAAGTCAGCAAGATCCTTTCAGGTGAAGCAGACAGCGAAGTGAGACTGTATTTCACAGCCAACCACATTGTATTTGAATTTGATGATACCGTTGTGGTATCCAGACTGATTGAAGGAGAATATTTCCGTATCGAGCAGATGCTGTCCAATGATTATGAGACAAAGGTAAGAATCAATAAAAGAGAACTCCTGAACTGTATTGACCGTGCAACTCTTCTTGTAAAAGAAGGTGATAAGAAGCCGATCATCATCAACATTCAGGATGAAATGATGGAACTTAAGATCAAGTCAGAGAAGGGTACGATGGATGAAGAGATTATGATCACTAAAGAGGGAAAAGACCTCTTGATCGGCTTCAATCCGAAGTTCCTCATTGACGCACTTCGTGTCATTGATGATGAAGAAGCAGATCTTTACTTTATGAATGCAAAGGCTCCTTGCTTTATCAAGGATGAAGGAGAAAGCTATGTATACCTGATTCTTCCGGTGAACTTCAGTGGAGCAGTATAGGAATTTAGAGAGGACAAAAATTATGGAGACAATCAAACTCAGAGATGAATTTATCAAGCTTGGTCAGGCACTGAAAGCAGCAGGTCTTGTAGGATCCGGTGTGGAAGCCAAGGAAGTCATTACAGAAGGTCTGGTAAAGGTTAATGGAGAAGTAGATACCAGACGTGGTAAAAAATTATATGACGGCGACGTTGTTACATTTAACGGAGAAGAGATCAAGATTGAAAAATAGGCTGGCACAGGTATGATTATCAAATCATTAAAATTAAAAGATTACAGAAATTATGAAATATTGAATATTGAATTTGATCATGCCACGAATATTTTTTACGGTGATAATGCGCAGGGCAAGACGAATATCCTGGAAGGGGTGTATTTGTCGGGAACCACGAAGTCTCACAGGGGGACGAAGGACCGGGATCTGATCCGATTCGGGCAGGATGAGGCTCATATTGAGACTGTCATTGAGAAAAATGGCGTTCCATGGCAGATTGATATGCACCTGAAGAAGAACAGTCCGAAAGGGATTGCGATTAACAAGGTCCCGATCCGGAGGGCGAGTGAGCTTTTCGGTCTGACGAATTTTGTGTTTTTCTCGCCGGAGGATCTGAACATTATTAAAAATGGTCCGGCGGAGAGGAGAAGGTTCATGGACCTGGAGCTTTCACAGCTTGATAAGGTGTATCTTAGTGACCTGGCAAATTATAACCGCACACTCAATCAGCGGAACCGTCTGCTGAAGGATGCCTATTACAGAGATGATATACTGGACACACTGGATGTATGGGATATGCAGCTGGTTCAGTATGGAGAAAAGATTATTCAGAGAAGGCTCCGGTTTATCGAGGAGGTCAATGCGATAATCGGAGACATTCACCATAAACTGACGGGAGGCAGGGAAAGGATCGGCCTTTCGTATGAACCTGGATGCGGAGCGCTTTCACTTGAGGCGGCGCTTGAGAAGAACAGGGAGCGCGATATCAGGATGAAGAGTACCTCGGTGGGACCTCACCGGGATGATATCTGTTTTATGGCAGGTGGGATCGACATCCGCAGATTCGGATCGCAGGGGCAGCAGAGGACAGCGGCACTTTCGCTGAAACTGTCTGAGATCGAGCTGGTACGGCAGATCATAAAGGATACGCCGGTGCTGCTGCTTGACGATGTATTGTCTGAACTTGACAAACACAGGCAAAACTATTTACTGGATAGTATTCATGATATACAGACTCTGATCACCTGTACGGGACTTGACGAGTTTGTCAATCATCGATTTTCAATAAATAAAGTATTCCATGTTCAGAACGGACATGTATCAAAAGAGAATTAGGAGGATCAATATGAGTGCAGAATATGGAGCAGACCAAATCCAGATACTGGAGGGGCTGGAAGCAGTAAGAAAGAGACCTGGTATGTATATTGGCAGTACATCTTCAAGAGGACTTCACCATCTTGTCTATGAGATCGTTGACAACTCGGTGGATGAAGCGCTTGCAGGATATTGTGATCATATCCAGGTGTTCATCAATCCGGATAATTCAATTACGGTTATAGATAACGGACGTGGTATTCCGGTGGGGATCAACCACAAAGCGGGACTCCCTGCGGTAGAGGTTGTATTCACCGTGCTTCATGCCGGCGGTAAATTCGGCGGTGGAGGATACAAGGTATCCGGTGGACTTCACGGTGTAGGAGCTTCCGTTGTAAATGCGCTTTCTGACTGGCTTGAGGTTGAGATCTGCCACGAAGGGAAGGTGTACAGACAGAGATATGAAAAAGGACATGTTGTTTACAAGCTGAAGGTTGTAGACGAATGTGATCCGGAGAAGACAGGAACAAAGGTAACCTTCCTTCCGGATGAAACTATTTTCGAAGATACAGTATTTGATTATGATACGTTAAAACAGAGATTCCGTGAGATGGCGTTCCTTACCAAGGGACTTCGCATCAGCCTGACTGATCTCCGGGATGAAGAACCGAAGGAAAGAGTGTTCCACTATGAAGGCGGTATCAAGGAGTTCGTTCAGTACTTAAATCGCAGTAAGACTCCGCTTTACGAGCAGATTATCTACTGTGAAGGAACAAAAGATAATGTAGAAGTTGAAGTTGCAATGCAGCACAATGATTCTTATACAGATAACACCTATGGTTTTGTAAATAATATCACGACACCGGAAGGTGGGACCCATGTGGTCGGATTCAGAAATGCGATCACAAAGACCTTTAACGACTATGCGAGAAAGAACAAATTATTAAAAGACAGTGAGCCGAATCTTTCCGGTGAGGATATCAGGGAAGGTATTACAGCTATCATCAGTGTTAAGATTGAGGATCCTCAGTTTGAAGGACAGACCAAGCAGAAGCTCGGTAACAGTGAAGCGAGAGGTGCGGTTGACAGTATCGTCAGCAGCCAGCTTCAGATCTTCCTTGAACAGAATCCTGCTATTGGAAAATCAATTGTTGAGAAGTCGGTTATGGCGCAGAGAGCAAGAGAGGCGGCCAGAAAGGCGAGAGATCTTACCAGAAGAAAATCCGCACTGGAAGGCATGTCACTGCCTGGAAAGCTTGCGGACTGTTCAGATAAGGATCCATCCAAGTGTGAGATCTACATCGTAGAGGGAGACTCTGCGGGAGGTTCTGCAAAGACAGCCCGTGACAGAGCAACCCAGGCGATCCTGCCACTTCGTGGAAAGATCCTGAATGTAGAGAAGGCAAGACTGGATAAGATCTACGGTAATGCCGAGATCAAGGCAATGATCACTGCATTCGGTACAGGAATCCATGATGATTTCGATATTTCCAAACTGAGATATCACAAGATCATCATCATGACCGATGCCGACGTTGATGGAGCACATATCAGTACGCTGCTTCTGACATTCCTCTATCGTTTTATGCCGGAGCTGATCAAACAGGGCTATGTATATCTGGCTCAGCCGCCGCTTTACAAGCTGGAGAAGAACAAGAAAGTCTGGTATGCATACAGCGATGAAGAACTGGCGAAGATCATCAGCGAAGTTGGACGTGATCAGAACAATAAGATTCAGCGATACAAAGGTCTGGGTGAGATGGACGCAGAGCAGTTATGGGATACCACAATGGATCCGCAGCATCGAATCTTAAGAAGAGTGACAATGGACGATGAGACATCTTCCGAACTGGATCTTACCTTTACAACCCTGATGGGAGATAAAGTAGAACCAAGACGAGAATTTATCGAAGAGAATGCAAAATTTGTTAAGAACTTAGATATATAGGAGAATACCAATGGAAGATAATATTTTTGATAAAGTTCATGAAGTGGATATGAAAAAAACCATGGAAGAGTTCTATATCGATTATGCCATGAGTGTTATTGCTTCTCGTGCGCTTCCGGATGTAAGAGACGGTCTGAAACCTGTTCAGAGACGTATTCTTTATTCGATGATCGAGTTGAACAACGGTCCTGACAAGCCGCACCGTAAATGCGCGCGTATCGTCGGTGATACCATGGGTAAATATCACCCGCATGGTGACAGTTCTATTTACGGAGCCCTCGTTAATATGGCACAGGACTGGTCTACCCGTTACATTCTTGTAGACGGTCACGGTAACTTCGGTTCTGTGGACGGTGACGGTGCTGCCGCAATGCGATATACCGAGGCAAGACTTAGTAAGATTTCGATGGAAATGACAGCGGATATCAATAAAGATACCGTTGATTTTGCACCGAACTTTGACGAGACAGAAAAAGAACCGACCGTACTTCCGTCAAGATTCCCGAACCTTCTGGTAAACGGAACCTCCGGTATCGCGGTAGGTATGGCAACCAATATTCCACCGCACAACTTAAGAGAAGTCATCGGTGCGGTTGTGAAAATTATTGATGACCAGATTGAAGATAAAGATGAGACCACGATCGAAGAGATCATGGAGATCATCAAAGGACCTGATTTCCCGACGGGAGCAACGATCCTTGGAACAAGAGGAATCGAAGAGGCTTACCGTACAGGACGTGGAAAGATCCGTGTGCGTGCGGTATCCAATATCGAGCCAATGCAGAATGGAAAGCACAGAATCGTAGTAACCGAGCTTCCGTATATGGTCAACAAAGCCCGCCTGATCGAGAAGATCGCGGAGCTTGTAAGAGATAAGAAGATTGATGGAATCACAGACCTGAGCGACCAGTCAAGCCGTGAAGGTATGCGTGTCTGCATCGAATTGAGAAGAGATGTGAACCCGAATGTCGTTCTGAACCAGCTTTACAAGCATACACAGCTGCAGGATACATTTGGTGTGATCATGCTTGCATTGGTCAATAATGAGCCGAAGGTTATGAGCCTTCTGGAAATCCTGAACCATTATCTGAAACATCAGGAAGACGTTGTGACCAGACGTACAAAATACGAGCTGAATAAGGCAGAAGAACGTGCACACATCTTGGAAGGTCTGCTGATCGCCCTGGATAACATTGATGAGGTTATTAAGATCATCCGTGGATCCAAGACCGTACAGATTGCGAAAGCAGAGTTGATGAGCCGCTTTAACTTAAGTGATGCACAGTCCCAGGCTATCGTGGATATGCGTCTGAGAGCTCTGACCGGTCTGGAAAGAGAGAAGCTGGAAACAGAGTATGCAGAGCTTGAGAAGAAGATCGCAGAGTACAAGGCGATCCTCGCAGACAGAAAGCTTCTGCTTGGCGTAATTAAGAAAGAAATCCTTGTGATCTCTGAAAAATACGGAGATGACAGAAGAACAGCCATCGGATTTGATGAATACGACATTTCTACAGAGGATCTGATCCCGAGAGAAG
>ERZ791702.702-NODE-702-length-10854-cov-2.8298_pt1 | contig 10854 bp, 8 predicted proteins | sample MGYA00510050_ERZ791702 | MGnify/ENA primary metagenome ERZ791702 (study PRJEB30046, sample SAMN00715230) | human gut metagenome | study: EMG produced TPA metagenomics assembly of the A metagenome-wide association study of gut microbiota in type 2... | reverse complement strand
GCGCAAGCGACTGCCACAGACGCAAGAATGTGCCTTGGCACATTCTTTGTTCTATGGTAAAATGAAAGAACCTTGTTGAAGAAAGGAAGAGGTGAGATGAACAAATTTAAAATGAAAGTGACAGCTGTCATAGGAGTGATTCTGTTGATTGGAATCTATTACTATGTGACACTCCCGGCAATCAATATTCATGCATCGGAATTCTGGATGTATCTTGTGGTGTTGGTCATTCTGGCAGCTGTGGTATTTATCAGAAAGAAAAATTTAAACCGTTACGACTGGAAAGAGTCAAAGGGATTAAAGGTGATTCTTGGAATCCTTGCGGTACTTGTGATCGCATATGTGGCAGGAACAGTTTTGTCTTCTCCGATTGTGAATGCGAAGAAGTATCAGGAACTTTTGACGGTGAAGAATGGAGAATTTACGAAAGATATCGAAGAATTATCTTTTGATCAGATTCCATTGCTTGATAAGGATTCAGCAGAGCTTCTTGGTGACAGGAAGATGGGAAGTATGGTAGATATGGTATCCCAGTTCGAGGTAGATGAACTGTATTCCCAGATTAACTATCAGGATCAGCCGGTGAGAGTTTCTCCTTTGAAATATGCCAGCGTGATCAAATGGTTTACGAACATGAGAGAAGGAATCCCGGCCTATATCAAGATTGATATGGCAACACAGAACACGGAACTCGTAAAACTGAGTGAAGGGATGAAGTACACGACAAGTGATCATTTTAACAGAAACATTTACCGTCATCTGAGATTTAACTATCCGACCTATATTTTTAGTGATCTGAGTTTTGAAATTGATGAAGACGGGGTTCCGTACTGGATTTGCCCGGTGAAGAAGTACAATATCGGATTATTCGGTGGAACAACAATCGGAAGAGTTGTACTTTGCAATGCAATCACAGGGGAGACGAAGGATTATGCAGTGGAGGATGTCCCACAGTGGGTTGACAGAGTATATTCCGCAGATCTGTTAGTTGAGCTTTATAATTATCACGGAACATTGAAACATGGTTTTTTTAATAGTGTATTGGGACAGAAAGATTGTCTGAATACAACTGACGGATACAATTATCTTGCAATCGATGATGATGTATGGGTATATACAGGTGTTACTTCAATTACCGGGGATCAGTCGAATGTAGGGTTTGTTCTGATGAATCAGAGAACAATGGAGACAAAGTTCTATGAGATCGAAGGAGCAACAGAGCGTTCGGCGATGTCTTCCGCAGAAGGACAGGTGCAGAATCTGCACTATATGGCAACATTCCCACTGCTCTTAAATATTTCCGGTGAACCGACCTATTTCATTGCACTGAAGGATGATGCCGGTCTGGTGAAGAAGTATGCGATGGTAAATGTACAGAAATATCAGATCGTTGCAATTGGAGACACGGTCAGTGAATGTGAGGATTCTTACACCAATCTGATGTATAAGAATGGGATCAAGACAGAAGCTGAGGATACAAGATCCGTAGAGACACTGACAGCTAAGATCACAAAGATCGCCCAGGGCGTTATAGATGGTGATTCTCATTATTATATCATGCTCGAAGGTTCGGATGAGATCTTTGATGTATCTGTTGTAGATTTCATTGATATTATCCGGTTTAATGTCGGAGATGAAGTTACAGTTGAGTATAAGAAGGGGGAGCAGGTGGATACAGTTCTTTCCCTGAATGGAAAATCGAGTGAACAGATCAGCACAAAGGCTGAGAAAGAAGAACAGACAGAAGATACGGCAGGAGATTCTGCACAGACAGAATAAGAGAAAAGAGTAAAAAAAGAAGTAGAAGAATGTACCGCCCCCAAAAGTTAGACCAAAAAATCTAACGATTGGGAGGTCGGTACAAGCTGTACTTCTTTTTTAATTCTTGTAAATATTTAATTCAGACCCAAATCAGTTGAATCTTTCTGCATCTTACTTGTAATGTTCTTACAGAACTGTGCATTCAAGTGTGTCAACATCTGCGATCTCAGCCTTATCTGCGCTGACGCTGAGGTAGAAGTCAATCTTGGCATCTTCGGAAATCTTATTTAATTTCTCGATGAATGTCGGAAGACTTTCTAATGTGATATTAGCCTGCTTTAAGATACTGTCGATGAAAACAGCTTCGATATCATGATTGCCAGCAGCCATACCATAGAGGAAACCTACGAATTCTTCTAAGGTAAGGATGTCAGGATAATCAGCCATCTTGATGACACGGATATTGAAATCTACAGAATAAGTGTCTTTGCTGCTCCTTTTAATAAATACGACGTTACCGGAAGAAGTCTTAACCTTCTCGTTTGCAAGATCGATCATCTGCTGTGTTTTTCCGCTGCCTCTTGGGCCTGTGATTAAATTTACCATGGCGAATCTCTCCTTTATGTAAGTGTGTATAATGTTTGAGATTTCTCACCTCTCAAATATTTATAAATTCATTATACACCAAAGATATGTTAGTAACAACTAAAAAAGTGTTAAAATTTGAAAAACTTTTATGCGGAATTACCATAACTTCGGAAAATAATGAACACTTCCGAAAAATGAGAAAAGTTATCAAAAACAGTATTGAAAATAGTTCTCAATTATGCTAACATATTGTTTGAATGAAAACCATTCTCAAAATAGAGCTAAGGAGAACGATATGCCGACAGAAGTATTATCCTATTATCTGAAGAATGAAGACCGGAAGGTGCGGCTTGGGTTTCAGGTTATATTACAGTGTGCACCTTTTTTGAAAGGGCTTAAAGTATCTGGTCTGATTTCAATGGAAAATGAATTATATTTTGAGCTAGAAGAAATGTTTTCCGGGATGGAGATTAATTTTCATAAGTTATCTTGTTCCAAGGGAAAATGCCTTGTCCTGTTCTATCGTCCCAAGGAACTGGAAGAATACATGAATCAGTCGAAACTTTGGAAACTGATCAGACAATATGGGTATAAGAAAGGCAGCATTGAGGAAATGTTGATACATCTATCGACGCGAGTTTGTGATTGTGATAAACAAGGAAATGGATTTCCGCATGAGATAGGAGCTTTTCTTGGATATCCGATGGCAGATGTGCAGAGCTTTATTGAAAAAGATGGCAAAGATTTTATTATGACAGGATACTGGAAAGTATATAGTAATCCTGAAAAAGCGAGAATGATTTTTCATGAATATGACCGAGCAAAAGATTGCGCGGTAAATGAGTATCTGGATGGGAAAAACATCCGTGAAATCGCATTGAATCAAAGAAAGTGGAGGAATTTATAAAATGAGTATATCAGTTGTATATTGGAGTGGAACCGGTAATACACAGGCAATGGCAGAGGCGGTTGTCGAAGGAATCAAAGCGGCAGGTCAGGAAGCAGAACTTCTGGAAGTAGGAAATGCAGATGCAAAAACAGTGGCGGCGGTAGATGCGTTAGCGCTTGGATGCCCGGCGATGGGGGCCGAGGTGCTCGAAGAATCTGAGATGGAGCCATTTGTAGAAGAATTGGAATCTCTTGTTTCAGGAAAGAAGATTCTTTTGTTTGGTTCTTATGGATGGGGAGACGGAGAATGGATGAGAGATTGGGCAGATCGCATGAAAAATGCCGGAGCTCAGTTGATTCGTGAAGAAGGAATCATTGCAAACGATGCCCCGGAAGATGATGTGCTTGAGGAACTTAAAGAAGCAGGAAAAGAGCTGGCAGAGTAAACAATAGTATCTTATTAATGAATATTAGTAATCTTAATTGAAAAAACTGCCGGAAATATATTGCATTTCTTATAACATAGTGCTATTCTTACTTCTATCGTGTTAAAGCACGAAAGAATTTGTTGTCATTTACATCTGACGTAAATGACAACAATACTCAGGAGAGTCTCTTTAAAAAGAGCGCCGAAGGTGTAAGCGGTCATGGATGCAGTTACATGCCGCGAGTCTCTCAGGCAAAAGGATGGAGGAATAAAGAAATGTTTGCACAAATCGACAAAATCATCACTGCAATCGACAATGCTGTGTGGGGGCTTCCGTTAATCTGCCTCATCATGGCAACAGGTATCTTTCTAACAGCCAGACTTGGTCTTGTACAGATCAGGCATCTTGGCAAAGCTTTCAAATTCATGTTTAAAGATGAAGAAGACGGTAGCGGAGAAGTGACCAGCTTTGGGGCACTTTGTACAGCTCTGTCAGCAACGATCGGAACCGGTAATATCACAGGTGTTGCAACAGCAATCGCACTTGGTGGTCCGGGAGCGTTGTTCTGGATGGTTATCGCGGCATTCTTTGGAATGGCGACAAAATACGCAGAAGGTCTTCTGGCAATCAAATATCGCACAATCGACGAAGACGGGCATGTACTCGGCGGACCATTCTATTATATTGAAAACGGAATGGGTAAGAAGTGGACATGGCTTGCGAAGATTTTCGCATTCTTCGGAGCCGGAGTTGGTCTCTTTGGAATCGGTACATTTACACAGGTGAATAGTATTGCATCTGCAGTTAAGAACTTCTTTGATCCGGATATGGCACATACAGTTTCTTTGCTCGGAGGAAACTATTCATGGGCTACTGTGATCGCAGGATTATTCCTGACAGTGTGTGTAGGTCTTGTTGTTCTTGGAGGAATCCAGAGAATTGCAAAAGTATCTGAGATTATCGTACCATTTATGGCAGTTCTTTATGTAGGACTTGCAGTAATCATCATTATTACAAATATCACAGCTGTTCCGGCAGCACTGGCTTCTATCGTGAAATCTGCATTTACAGGAAGTGCACTTGCGGGAGGAGCAGTTGGATCCATGTTTGTAGCAATGCAGAAAGGTGTTGCAAGAGGAATCTTCTCAAACGAGTCCGGACTTGGTAGTGCACCGATCGCAGCAGCTGCAGCAAGAACAAAAGAGCCGGTCCGTCAGGGACTTGTGTCTATGACAGGAACATTTATTGATACAATTGTAATCTGTACGATGACAGGACTTTCCATCGTGATCGCCGGTTCCTGGCTGAACCCGGAACTTGAAGGTGTGGCAATCACAATGGATGCTTTCCAGAAAGGACTTCCATTCCCATCGTTCGTAGCGACATTCTCCCTGATGCTGTGTCTTGTATTCTTTGCATTCACAACAATTCTCGGATGGAACTATTACGGCGAGAGATGTGTGGAATACCTGTTTAACAGAAATAAGGCTGTTGTAATGGGATATCGTATCCTGTATATCCTTGCAGTATTCATTGGACCATATATGACAGTAAAAGCAGTATGGAATATCGCGGATATCTTCAATGCACTGATGGCATTCCCGAACTTGATTGCACTTCTTGCATTGAACGGAGTGATCGTCAAAGAGACAAGAGATTTCCATGCAAAACATAACGGATCTTATTAGAAAAAGAATTGACCGAATTATCTGTGAATTCGAAAAATAAATAGAATTATTACCTGAAATAAAACGAAAGAAAAGGCAGCCAAAGTCCTTGAATAAGGACTGTTTGGCTGCCTTTTCCGCAGGTGTGAAAGGAGAATGAGTAGACAGATAATTCATAGACAGTTTTGGTTTTGTATAACAGATGGAGTAAAGATTATCAGTTAAATGAAAAACTCAAAAAATGTAGCAGATGTTCTGAAAATACATGATACTGTGTTTTGGGGATTGCATTATACTATATTTTGTATTAGAATAAGTATCAGAAAGCACGATAGAAACGGATAAAACACAAGATATCGTGCAAAAATAAGAAAAAGTGAGGAGACTGATCAATGAAAATTATCAAGCGAAATGGGTCGGAAGAGACATTTGATATACAGAAAATTGTGGTTGCTGTGACGAAAGCGGATAAGGATAATGGGGAGCGTACGCTGACAGACAGCCAGATTGAAGATATCGCAGAATATGTGGAATTCAAGTGTAACAAGCTGAATCGTGCAGTATCCGTAGAAGAGATTCAGGATATGGTAGAGAATCAGATTATGGCTACCGGAGCTTTTGAACTTGCACGTAAGTATGTAAGATATCGTTATAAGAGATCCCTCGTACGTAAGGCGAATACAACAGACAATCGTATTCTGTCACTGATCGAGTACAACAACGAGGATGTAAAGCAGGAGAACTCGAACAAGAACCCGGCAGTCAACAGCGTACAGAGAGATTATATGGCAGGAGAGGTCAGCCGTGACCTGACAACAAGAATGCTTCTCCCACATGATATTGTGGAGGCAGACAGAGAAGGAATCATTCACTTCCATGATTCTGACTATTATGCACAGCATATGCATAACTGCGATCTTGTCAATCTGGAGGACATGCTTCAGAACGGAACTGTGATCAGTGGTACAATGATTGAAAAACCACACAGCTTCTCTACAGCATGTAATATCGCAACTCAGATCATTGCCCAGGTTGCAAGTAACCAGTATGGTGGACAGAGTATCTCACTTACTCATTTGGCACCGTTTGTAGATGTTTCCAGAGAGAAGATCCGTAAGGAAGTGATCAGCGAACAGGAACTGGTCGGAATGGAATATCCAGAAGATGTGCTCAATGAGATCGTAGAGAGAAGACTGAAGAAAGAGATCACAAAGGGTGTCCAGACAATCGAATATCAGGTGATCACACTGATGACAACAAACGGACAGGCACCGTTCCTTACAGTTTTCATGTATCTGAACGAAGCAAAGAACGAGAGAGAGAAGAAAGACCTGGCGATGATTATCGAAGAGACACTTCGTCAGCGTTATCAGGGAGTTAAGAATGAAGCCGGAGTATGGGTGACACCGGCATTCCCGAAACTGATCTATGTTCTAGAAGAAGATAATATCGAAGAAGGAAGCGAATATTATTATCTGACAGAACTTGCTGCAAAGTGTACTGCAAAGCGTCTTGTTCCGGATTACATTTCCGAGAAAAAGATGAAAGAGCTTAAAGAAGGAAATTGTTTCCCGGTTATGGGATGCAGAAGTTGTTTAAGCCCATGGAAAGACGAGAACGGAAATTATAAGTTCTACGGACGTTTCAATCAGGGAGTTGTTACGATTAACCTTGTTGACGTTGCACTTTCTTCCGGTGGAGATATGGATAAGTTCTGGAAGATTTTTGATGACAGACTGGAACTTTGCTATCGCGCATTGATGTGCAGACACAACCGTCTGAAAGGAACACTGTCTGACGCAGCACCGATTCTGTGGCAGTTCGGAGCACTTGCCCGCCTGAAGAAGGGAGAACCGATTGATAAACTTCTCTATGGAGGATATTCAACGATTTCTCTTGGATATGCAGGACTTTACGAGTGTGTGAAATATATGACAGGTAAATCTCATACAGATCCGGAGGCTACACCATTTGCACTGGATGTTATGAAGCACATGAATGATGCCTGTAACCAGTGGAAAGAGGAGACGAACGTTGCTTTCAGTATTTATGGTTCACCGATTGAAAGTACAACCTATAAGTTCGCAAAATGTCTGCAGAAGAGATTTGGTATTGTACCGGGAATTACAGATAAGAGTTACATTACAAACAGCTATCATGTATTTGTCGGAGAAGAGATTGATGCATTCTCAAAACTGAAGTTTGAATCTCAGTTCCAGGCACTCTCTTCCGGTGGAGCGATCAGCTATGTAGAAGTTCCGGATATGAAAGACAACATTGCAGCCGTACTTCAGGTCATCCGTTTCATTTATGACAACATTATGTATGCGGAACTGAATACAAAGAGCGATTACTGTCAGGAATGTGGATATGACGGAGAGATCCAGATTATAACAGATGAGGAAGGAAAGCTTGTATGGGAGTGTCCGCATTGCGGAAACCGTAACCAGGATACACTGAATGTTGCAAGACGTACCTGCGGATATATCGGAACTCAGTTTTGGAATCAGGGAAGAACGCAGGAGATCAAGGAGAGAGTTCTGCATCTGTAGAATTGATATCCGGCAGAAATGCTGATTGTTCGTAATGGATTAATGCTGATGCGGATTGTTGAAAAGATGTAGTGAAAAATCAGATAAAGTCCATAAGAGATTAAAATAATGAGCTGTCGCGCGATAGCTCATTATTTTTGTGCGTCTTGCAAGAAATGCGGGACAGGTCAATAAATGTCCTTTGGATATTGACAAACTCTGTCCTTGGGTATTGGGGCTTTTAAAGTCCCAACTCTTTCAATAACTTCTTCTGATATTCCCTGTCGGCAGCTGCCTTGAGAATCTCATCAGTTCTGTTTAGTTCGGATAACTTCAAAATCAGCTGATTAATCCTGTTTTCTCCAAGAGATTCCCCTTCTTTTATGCCTTCTCTTATGCCTTCTTCTCTTTTTTCATCTAATTCATCTTTCATTAATTCTAATAACGCATTACACATATCTCGTTTTCCCTCCTTTAGCCGATTCTCGTTTGCTTTTACTATAATCTCCATAACAGACTGATACAGCTGATTCTCCTTGTTCTTTTTATAATCCTCTAAAAGCTGTCTGGTAACAGACATATCTTCCAGGGTATCTGTCAAACTATATAACCAAAGATTTTTCTCCGGTGACAACTGATTTGTTACAAGAACCTGAATCGGTAAGATATCTCCAATTACATAATAAATCCCTTCTTCCGGATTATCAATAGTGTAGTGGCGTACTTCTTTCAAATGTCTGATCAGTTCTCTTGGATATCGTTTTGACACTAAGGTGATCGTCAGCTCCTGAATCGGGATTTCATTTACTTTACCTGTATCTGCTTTATAAAAATTTGTATATCCATAAACCTTATAGAAATCGTCCACGGAAAGTGAATCGGATGGTGATTTATATTCGATAATATTATACTTGCGGAATATTTTCCCGATATTTTTATGGATCGGCTCTGCATTTTTCTTTTTAATGATCAACACATCAATTGCCATTGGCTTTGAACTTAATAGATACTCCCGTTCAAATTTTAATTTTTCTTTTTCTTCTCTGAATTCAATCTGTAAGTCTGCATAAAATGCAGGATGCCACTGAATTTTCTTTCCATCTGCCGGCTGCTGTTTTTCCGGCAATTGCTTTCTCTTTTGTTTCATCTAAGAGACCTCCTTATGTGATTTTCACAGAAGTTCTCTCTATCAGAAAACCTCTGCTTTAAATAATGGATTTTAAAAGCATGAATTTTCTGATTTGGCAGGTACGTTCTACCTGTAATGAAACCTTTTATATGAATTTAGATGTTTTAGAAAATATGCTTTAAAATAGGATAACATATTTATGTACAATGTTCAATGCTTTTCGATAATGAGCTGTTGCTTCTGAGCAGCATCACTTAAGATAGCAAAAGATGAAAAGATATGGTATGATAGGAGTAAATGGAAAGAAAATTCCAATCAATGCTATGATACGAAATGTATTTTAGAATAAGTGGAAAAGAGGATTCAAAGTGAACTACGGAGAAATCAAAAAATGTGATATTGCAAATGGAGAGGGTGTTCGTGTTGCCCTTTTCGTGTCAGGCTGCAGGCATCATTGTAAGGGATGTTTTAACAGTATGACATGGGATTTTAATTATGGAAAGAAATTTACGGAAGAAACAGAAGAAGAGATTCTGGAAGCGTTGAAGCCGAGTTATATTGATGGATTGTCATTGCTTGGTGGAGAGCCATTTGAACCTGAGAACCAAGAGGTGCTTGTGAAGCTTTTAAGAAAAGTGAAAGAGCGTTATCCGGAGAAGAACATCTGGTGTTACAGTGGTTATTTGTTCGATGAGGAACTGAAGAAAGAAAGCAGAGCGAGATGCGAGTATACGGATGAGATGCTTTCTATGCTGGACGTACTTGTGGATGGAAGATTTGAGGAAGATAAGAAAAATATTACACTGCTGTTCAGAGGATCAGAAAATCAGCGTTTGATCGATGTGAAGAAATCACTGGAGCAGGGACAAGTGGTGGAATGGAAACCGGCAATAAAAAGAGGCCTTTAAGAAGAAAAAGCCTTGACTTATAATCATATAGTTTTTATAATGAATAGGTATATTGTAAAAACGCAGATGAGGAGTAGTAGAAGGAAAAGATGCTTTTCAGAGAACTGTCGGTTGGTGTGAGGCAGCAGCACAGACTTTGAACTGACCTCGGAGTTCTTTCGGTGAAAAGATGTTATATTGATTAGCCGGAGGCGGGAGTTCCCGTTATAGAATGAATGAGTGCATTTGAACTTTGTGTCAGATGAATAAGAGTGGTACCACGGAATTAAAGCCTTTTCGTCTCTTGGATATATGAGAAGAAGAGGCTTTTCTTTATATTGATGAAAGAGAGGAATTAAGTACATGGGTACAAAGATTGTTTACAATCACAAAGCCATTGAGAAAAAATGGCGTGAGAAATGGGAAGAGACACCGGTCAATCCAAGAAATGGAAAAGACGGAAATAAGAAGCCGAAATATTACTGCCTGGATATGTTCCCGTATCCATCAGGAAATGGTCTTCATGTAGGACATTGGAGAGGATATGTAATCTCTGATGTATGGAGCCGTTATAAATTACAGCAGGGATACTACATCGTTCATCCAATGGGATGGGATGCTTTCGGTCTTCCGGCTGAGAACTATGCGATCAAGATGGGCGTTCACCCGGCAAAATCAACAGAGGCGAACATCACGAACATCAAGAGACAGATCAATGATATCGCAGCACTGTATGACTGGGATATGGAAGTAAATACAACAGATCCTGAGTTCTACAAGTGGACACAGTGGATCTTTGTTAAGATGTTCAAGGAAGGTCTTGCTTACGAGAAAGAATTCCCGATCAACTGGTGTCCGTCCTGTAAGACAGGTCTTGCGAACGAAGAGGTTGTGAATGGTAAATGTGAGCGTTGTGGTGCAGAGGTTACAAAGAAGAACCTTCGTCAGTGGATGTTAAAGATTACAAAATACGCA
>ERZ791702.697-NODE-697-length-11001-cov-2.80687_pt1 | contig 11001 bp, 8 predicted proteins | sample MGYA00510050_ERZ791702 | MGnify/ENA primary metagenome ERZ791702 (study PRJEB30046, sample SAMN00715230) | human gut metagenome | study: EMG produced TPA metagenomics assembly of the A metagenome-wide association study of gut microbiota in type 2... | reverse complement strand
GGAATCCGGCGATCTGATCCATCGTTTCACGATGCTCGGAAAGCATTCTCTTCGCTTCTGCATATGCTCCCTTCAGCATCTTCATAACTTCCTGATCGATTTCTGCCGCGGTTGCCTCTCCGCAGTTCATAACAGCTCTTCCGTCCAGATAACGGTTCTGGATAGATTCCAGTCCGATAAGTCCGAATTTTTCAGACATACCATACTGTGTTACCATCGCTCTTGCGATCTTGGTTGCCTGCTCAATATCATTCGATGCTCCGGTTGTAACTGTGTCAAACACCAGTTCCTCTGCTGCACGTCCTGCAAGGGCTGTCACCAGCATTGCTTCCAGCTCAGCCTTGGTATTCAGGAACTTTTCTTCCTCCGGTGTCTGCATCACATAACCGAGTGCACCCATGGTTCTCGGAACGATTGTAATCTTCTGTACCGGTTCTGCGTCCTTCTGAAGGGCAGTTACCAGTGCATGACCGACTTCATGGTATGATACGATACGGCGTTCTTTCTGACTCATGATACGGTCTTTCTTCTCTTTACCCACAAGAACGACCTCAACAGCCTCAAAAAGGTCTGCCTGGGATACAACATTTCTTCCTTTTTTTACTGCATTGATCGCAGCCTCGTTGATCATATTGGCAAGATCAGAACCGACTGCCCCGGAAGTTGCAAGTGCAATCTCTTCCAGATTGACTGTCTCATCCATCTTAACATCTTTGGCATGTACTTTCAGGACATCAATACGTCCCTTGAGATCTGGCTTATCTACGATGATACGCCTGTCAAATCTTCCCGGACGGAGAAGCGCCGGATCCAGGATCTCCGGACGGTTCGTTGCCGCAAGAAGCAGAAGACCTTTATTACTGTCAAATCCATCCATCTCTGCAAGGAGCTGATTCAATGTCTGTTCTCTTTCATCATTGCCACCAAGCTGTGAATCTCTGCTTTTTCCGATTGCATCGATCTCATCGATAAAAATAATACACGGCGCCATCTGCTGTGCCTGCTTAAAGAGGTCACGTACTCTTGACGCTCCGACACCGACATACATCTCAACAAATGCAGAACCCGAAAGAGAGAAGAACGGTACTTTTGCTTCTCCGGCAACTGCTTTTGCAAGAAGTGTCTTACCGGTTCCGGGAGGACCTACAAGAAGTGCTCCCTTCGGAAGCTTCGCTCCGATTCCGGTGTATTTGCCAGGGTTATGCAGGAAATCGACTACTTCCTGCAGGGATTCTTTTGCTTCATCCTGACCGGCTACATCCTTAAATGTGACTCCGGTAGATTTTTCCACATACATCTTGGCATTGCTCTTGCCAACGCCCATCATGCCGCCACCCTTTGTCATACGGCGCATCAGCATCACGCCCAGACCGATCATGATCACAAGCGGAACAATGTTGACCAGAAGATTCATCACCATATAAGATGTAGAATCCGGTATCTTCTGTTCATACTCAACACCTGCTTTATACAGTCTGTCCGAAAGGGTATCATCCTTCACAATACCGGTATAATACTGCTTCCTTGTCACATTACTGAACAGACCTGTACTGTCATCGCTGCTGTCCTTACTGCTGCTGTCGTTGTTATCTGCTACAGAACCTTCGACCACATCGCTCTCAGAAGCGCCTTTTTTCTTGCTGTTCTTCATCTCAGCTTCTGTCTTCGCTGTGATCACAATCTTGTCATCCTCGATCACAACTTTCTTAACTTCCCCGGAATCTACCATGTTCAGGAACTGATCATAGGTAATCTCCCGGGCATCTGTGTCTTCCCGGAACTGATACAGCGCAAATACGATAAACGAGATCAGCATAACGGTAAATAATATAATATTCCATCTTTGGCGGTTATTTTTATTATTCGGGTTATTATTTCCCGGAAGATTCTGCTTATTTCTATTATTCTGGTTATCCATACCTACCTCCTAAGTGTCGTCCTCTCTATTATAAGTAGGCGTTTTTTAGAAATCAATGAAAAATTTATGAAAAGATTGTAAAAAAGTCATATTTTATAGTATACTAGGTTTGAATTGCTTCTATGAAAGTAAAATTATGGACAAAAAGGATGGAACTTTATGAAAATTGGGTTTGATAATGAAAAATACCTGCAAATGCAGTCTTCTCACATTCGTGAGCGAATCAATCAGTTTGACAACAAACTGTATCTCGAATTCGGTGGAAAGCTTTTCGATGACTATCATGCTTCCCGCGTGCTTCCTGGATTTCAGCCGGACAGCAAATTACATTTACTAAAAGAATTATCGGATACCGCAGAGATTGTGATCGTTATCAGTGCAGCCGATATTGAGGCCAACAAAGTCCGCGGTGACCTTGGGATCACTTATGACACTGACGTTCTCCGCCTGAAAGACGAATTTGAAGCCAATGGTCTCTTTGTCGGAAGTGTTGTTATCACACAGTACTCCGGACAGAACAGTGCCGATCTTTTCAAAGGACGTCTGGAAAAGCTTGGCATTAAAGTTTATATCCATTATGTAATAGAAGGTTATCCTTCCAACATCCCGCTGATCGTAAGTGACGAAGGATACGGAAGGAACGAATATATTGAGACAAGCAGACCTCTGGTTGTCATCACCGCACCTGGACCTGGAAGTGGAAAGATGGCTACCTGCCTTTCCCAGCTCTATCATGAGCACAAGCGCGGAGTCCGCGCAGGATATGCCAAATTCGAAACCTTCCCGATCTGGAATATCCCGTTAAAGCATCCGGTCAACTTAGCATATGAAGCAGCTACTGCTGACCTTAACGATGTAAATATGATCGACCCGTTCCATCTGGAAGCTTACGGTGTTACTACCGTCAACTACAACCGTGACGTAGAGATCTTCCCTGTACTGAGTGCAATTTTTGAGCGCATTTACGGAGAAAATCCATACAAATCACCAACAGACATGGGTGTTAACATGGCTGGTAACTGCATCTGTGACGATGAAGTCTGCAAAGAAGCTTCCCGTCAGGAGATCATTCGCCGCTACTACCGCACCATGGACCGTTTCCTTTCCGGTGAATGCCCGAAGGAAGAGACTTATAAGGTCGAGCTTCTGATGAATCAGGCAGGAGTCACCGTACATGACCGTAAGGTTGTTGATGCCGCCCTTGCACGCGCTGAAGAAACCGGTGCACCGGCTGCCGCTATGGAGCTTCCGGACGGACGCATCGTAACAGGGAAAACCTCTGATCTGCTTGGCGCATCTGCTGCCCTGATCCTGAACGCCTTAAAAGAACTCGCCGGAATCGATCATGATATGCACCTGATCTCACCGACTGCCCTGGAACCGATCCAGAAAGTTAAAACCGAATTCCTTGGAAGCAAGAACCCAAGACTTCACATCGATGAAGCTCTGATTGCACTTTCTATCAGTGCCTCTTCCAATCCGGTTGCTGAACAGGCACTCAGACAAGTCCCGAATTTAAAAGGCTGCCAGGCTCATGTATCCGTTATGCTTGCAAATGTAGATATCCGTCTGTTCCAGAAGTTATCCATCCAGGTTACATCTGAACCGAGATACGAGAAAAAACCGATCTATCAGTAGACAAATATTATATTTTTGATTTTTATACACCCATTTCAAAAAAATTGTTGTATTTTTTTCTGGAATGGGTGTATACTTTTAAAGTATTTTATAGGGGAATTGATTTCAAGGGGAAATCAAAGTAGCGAGGGAGCCACATAAATTTGTTTTTATGGGGTTTTTTTCTATTTTTATCCGTCAGGAGGTTATACCGGACTTTTCTGATGAATAGAAATCGCATTCTATCTTATTTTTTACAGAACACAATGAGTAGTAGACAAAAAAAATACCATAAGGAGGGAACTGGAACTATGGCAGTTAAGTATGTATTTGTTACCGGAGGCGTTGTCTCAGGTCTTGGAAAAGGAATCACAGCAGCTTCTCTTGGGCGTCTGCTCAAAGCACGCGGGTACACAGTTACAATGCAGAAATTTGATCCGTACATCAACATTGACCCGGGTACAATGAATCCGGTACAACACGGTGAAGTTTTTGTAACAGACGATGTAGCTGAGACAGACCTTGACCTTGGACATTATGAAAGATTTATCGATGAAAGTCTTACCAAGAACTCGAATGTAACGACAGGAAAGATTTACTGGTCCGTTCTTCAGAAAGAACGTCGTGGAGATTTTGGTGGAGGAACCGTACAGGTCATCCCGCATATCACGAATGAGATCAAGAGCCGTTTCTATCGCAACCCTGCAGCTACAGATACCGAGATTGCGATCATCGAAGTCGGTGGAACCGTCGGAGACATCGAAAGCCAGCCTTTCCTGGAATCTATCCGCCAGTTCCAACATGATATGGGACATGACAATGTTGCGCTGATCCACGTCACACTGATCCCATATCTGCATGCTTCCCAGGAGATGAAGACCAAACCGACTCAGGCAAGCGTAAAAGAATTACAGGGAATGGGAATCCAGCCGGATATTCTGGTCTGCCGTTCTGAGCATCCACTGGATCAGGGAATCAAAGACAAGATCGCCCTCTTCTGTAACGTGCCATCTGATCACGTTCTTCAGAACCTGGATGTGGAATACCTTTACGAAGCACCACTCGCCATGGAAGAAGAACATCTCGCTTCCGTTGTATGCGAATGCCTGAAGCTTGACTGTCCGGAACCGGATCTGAAAGACTGGAAAGAGATGGTCGAATGCCTGAAGCATCCGACACAGGATGTAACAGTCGCCCTGGTCGGCAAATATATCCAGCTCCATGACGCATATATCAGTGTTGTTGAAGCATTAAAACATGGCGGCATCTACAGCCACACAACCGTAAATATCAAATGGATTGACTCTGAAACTGTCACACCGGAAAATGTCGATGAACTTCTCGGTGATGTAAGTGGTATCCTCGTACCTGGTGGATTCGGTGACCGTGGTATCGAAGGTAAGATCGAAGCCATCAAATATGCAAGAACACATAAGGTTCCATTCCTCGGACTCTGCCTTGGAATGCAGCTTGCCATCGTAGAATTTGCAAGAGACGTTGTCGGATATCATGATGCACACAGCGTAGAACTGAATCCAAACACTACACATCCGGTCATCCACATCATGCCTGACCAGATCGGTATTGAAGACATCGGTGGAACCCTTCGTCTTGGTTCTTATCCTTGTGTTCTTAACAAAGAATCAAAAGCTTATAAATTATATGGAAAAGAAGAAATCCACGAACGTCATCGTCATCGTTATGAAGTCAACAATGACTACCGTGATGCTCTTACCCAGAACGGTATGCTCTTATCCGGACTTTCTCCGGACGGCAGAATCGTAGAGATGGTGGAAATTCCGGAACATCCTTGGTTCATCGGAACACAGGCACATCCGGAACTCAAATCCCGTCCAAACAAACCACATCCGCTGTTTAAGGGATTTGTGGAAGCTTCTCTGGAATATAGTAAAGAGAACTAAAATTATATTGTTTCTTCTAAATAAGCTCCAGGATCAACAATTATTTTGCTGATTCTGGAGCTTTTTCTTTATTCTTTCTTTTTTATCCATTTTAGAATTCCGTACAAACATACGACTAATAAAACCGGGCCAAACCATTTCAGTATAAAAAGAAACGTGTATTGAATAGATAAAATCCATTCACCATTTCCTGTTCTAATTTGAAATTGGAGCCAAGTATCCAATGCAATGTAACCATAATATAAAAGCAACAGAACACCTAAAGGAATCGAAATCAGTAAAATATTATTTTTTCTTTTCATGCGATCATCTCCTCTTCCATTATTATTTTTATTACTTTAATTCTATATTATTTTCAGATTTATTTCAATATTTTTTTGTATTTACAGATTTTTAGTCATTATGCACTATGAATTGTAGAAGTCGTTTGCGACATCTTCATTATACGCCGCAGTGCGCATCCTGCCGGAGGCTTTTATTACATAGGAAACGAAATTTCCTATGTAATAAAAAAACTGCCACCATCATCGGCGGCAGTAATAAACATTCTTCTATTCTTTTTAACTAGTTCTCATCAGCAATCTCAATCAGTTTATCCAGCAGTTCAGAATAACTATATCCCAAATCTTCCATCAGCTGCGGATACATGGAGATACTCGTAAATCCCGGAAGGGTATTGATCTCATTCAGGTAAACGTGATTGGTCTTCTTATCCAGGAAGAAATCCACACGGCTCAGTCCGTGTCCGTCAATTGCCTTAAAGGCACGAACAGCATACTTACGGATCTGTTCCTGAATCTCTTCATCTACTTTTGCAGGGATACATGTCTTGCTCTCTGCATCTTCATATTTGGATTCAAAGGTATAGAATTCACCGTGTGGCATGATCTGTCCGACTCTGGATACGATAATGTCATCATTTCCAAGAACAGCAGTCTCAAGTTCGATACAATCCACGCACTCTTCTACTACAACATGAGTGTCATATTTTGCTGCCTCTTCCAGCTTCGGAAGTAAATCTTCAACTTTATCACAACGATAACAGCCCACACTGGATCCGGAACGGCTTGCTTTGATAAAGCATGGCATACCAAGTTCTTTCATAATCGAAGCTTCTACTTCTTCTGTTTCTTCCATGTCTTTTTCGACAACGACCAGTCTTCCGTCATTGCGCTTCTTTACATATACAGATTTGACCTGCGGAATTCCTGCACTTTCAAATACTTTCTTTGCAAAAATCTTATCCATACATGCACTGGATGCAAATACACGGCATCCTACATACGGAAGCTGTGCCAGTTCAAATAATCCCTGGATAGTTCCATCTTCTCCGTAAAGTCCGTGAAGTACCGGGAATGCAACATCCTGACTTCTCAGAAGATCGAATACACCTTCTACCACTTCTGCTCCGTCAAGCCAGGTATCTTTTGACAGGTCATTATCTTCCTGCTTTAAGATGTACCATTTCCCATCTTTTGCAATGCCAACAAGTGTAATCTCATATTTATCTTTATCCAGATGCTTCATCACTGAATTACAGGAAATTCGTGAAATTGAATGCTCACTGGACTGTCCGCCACAAACAACAAGTAACTTTTTCTTCATATCAGTTTCCCTCTGTTTCTTATCATATACTCTTCTCCGGTTCTCTCCGGATACTACTTAGAATAATTTACCACGTCCTCCATGCATTTACAATAAAAGTTTGGAATTTCAATAAATTTTTAAGCATTTTCCAGGTTTTCCACAAATGCAAACAGCTCTTCCATCGATCCCTGGTAATCGCTTTCGATTGGAAGATCCTTTTTATTTTCCTTCGTATCTGTAACAAGGAATGTCTTTACGCCGAGTTTCCGAATTGCAAGATCCTCTTCCACGTCATTTCCTACCATCAAACACTCTTCCGGTCTAAGATGAAACTGTTCAAGAATTGTTCGGTAATAGTCCACATTTGGCTTGCAGTAACAATTATCCTCATAAGTTGTGATCAGCTCAAAATCCTCTGCATCCAGTCCCGCCCATTTGATCCGGTTCATCGTTGCCACCTTTGGAAATACCGGATTGGTTGCAAGGTAGGTGCGGATTCCTTTTTCCTTTGCCTTTTTCACAACCTTGTCCGACAGACTGTTTGGCTGCGTCACCGCAATTGCCTGGTTAAATTCATTTGCATAGAAATCAAGGGCAATCCGTTCGGAATTCTCCGAATCCGTCGGAAGCAGTTCGTCCATATACTGCCAGAATGCTTCCCGGTTGGTACAACTTCCGTCATTATTCACCATCGCTCCATAGCCCTTCCACACGGATGCGATAAATGCTTTCGGATCAAAGGAAATCCCCTCGGATATATATTTTTTTGCCAGAAGCGGCATATAAAAGGTAACAAATTCGTCCTGGTTCATCGGAAGCAGCGTTCCGTCAAGATCAAATAAAATATGTCGAATGTGCATTATTCTTCCTCCAGATTCAGATGATGTAACTTTTTATAATAAGAGTCCAGCGTATACAAAGCAGCCACCGGATTATTTCCAAGCACCCGATCCTTTACAACCAGCGTTGTACTCGGCGCCTCGGCATATTTGTAAAAGAGGCTGTCATGTCCCACGCAAAGTCCCATCACGATATTGATGTCCGTCTTCTCTTTGTTCAGCATCTGCGCCTGCAGGATTGGGTTACACATATGAACTCCGACCTCCTCGCAGCGTTCCGGAATGCCGACCTCGGTCTTTGGAACTTCTCCGATCTTACAGCCCACACCGTACACTTCAAAGCCGTATTCTCTCAAAAGTCCTGCCAGCAGGTGGCTTTCCTTTAAGAGTCCCACACAGCTTGCAATTCCGATCTTCTTGGCACCCAGTTTTTTTGCCCAGCGGATCGTCTCCTCCACACGGGTTGCCTGGCAGTAAAAATCGTGCTCAATCTCGGCACTTGCACGCATGATCTTTAAATCTTTTTCATCTCCCAGATAGGTATCAAGCGCCATCTGCCGGTCTTTCAAGTCCATATTATGTGACACGCAAAATCCAGGATATGGCTTATGATTCTCTATATTCTGCTTTACATTACATTTCTTGACATTGCAATCTATACATGACAACTTTTTTGTTTCTTCCACTTTTTTCTGCCTCCTCTTGATATACAGATAAGGATAACTTGTATTTTCGGGAAATGCAAGTTAAAATACCTCTGCTTTACCAGTCCCTCTGAAGAAAGACTAACCACCACCGTTATGATAGCACCCATGCTTTGATTATATCAGCCGTGAAATTTCACCACAGTAAATTTATCAGTTGGATTCCAACAAACTCTTATCAATAATCTGGAAATTTGCCCGGTGTATGTACAACGCTTTCCCATCGATCATCAACTTCGTAAATTTCGGCAGATCATCCGGGATTTCCCAGTACACATCTTCTCCGCTATACGCTACGATTGGCTGTCCAAGCTGGGATTTGATAACAACCACTCTGGCTTTTCCAAACATATTTTTATACTTATTCAGGACACCTGCGATCGCAGTATTGTCTGTAATCTTACCGCTTGCATTGCTTTCAATATCCTCCTGCGTAAAATCCACATCCGCTTTCAACGCGTCCTGCGCAAAAATACAGGTATCACCACAACTCTCGATTTCCTTTCCATCGATTGTAATCGTAATGACAGAGGAAAGCTCATATCCTGTGATAACATTACCGTCTGAATCATAGCTTGAAGTTTCCACTGCATTTCCCTGCACATTGATCTTGTCTCCTGTAGTTGTCATTACACGATTCCCGTAATTATCATAGGTCGTGATCGTGTACGAATTCCCCACTAATTTTCCTGTAATATCGTTCAATTTGGAGCTGAGCATACTGCATCCCGCAAGCGCTATAGTCATGACTGCGCATACTGCTGCCATTGCAAATCTTTTCTTTTTCATAAATTTTCTCCTTCGTCCTTTCGCAGAATCATCTTTTTGCCATTACCTTACTTTATCTTAAGTATCCCTGTATAATTATGTAAAATGTCGTCCGGCTGCATCGCATCCGATACCATGGCAATCTCAAGCTTATACTCTGTATCCTCATCACCAATTGATCCCTGAACCGGCACATACCGGTCAAAGCAGACATTTTGTTTCTTTTTTGTTGTGACAATTATCGTGACATAATCCTCCGTTGTCTGAAGCTTGTAGTAGATATCTTCTTCCGGGAATGTATCCCTTGCCCGGTCGATCATGTCCGCATAATTGTAATATTCCGATTTGTCACCAAGACCTGTCGTTTTTTCATCGATCGCATTCTGCAGCTTTTCTAAAACTGCTGCTGTCCTTGCCTCATTTTGCCTGCACTCGATCGCTGACGTAATATTCACATACAGTGAAATAACAAGTATAATCCCAGCCATAACCGCTATTGATGTTAGCCAGACCATGGCAAGCTTTGATTTCTTTTTCTTTACTTCCTCTTTTGTGAGATGGATATTCGAAAATTCGTTTACAAAATATATCGGATTTTCATTTCCGTAAGCAATAATCGCATCGACCGTGTCATAACCTCTTTCAACACTGTATTTCTGCCATACACCATATTCTGAGTAAAACTTTTCCAGCCTGTAATAGAACGATAAAAACCATCCTGTATATCGTTTTCTCCGGATAAAAAACGCACAAATCCCGCCAATAAGAATTGCAAAATATCCGACTCCCATTACGCCATAATAAAGACCTTCTATTTTCGATACCTGCTTTTCCGGCAATACCGCAAGTAACTGATATTCCCCATTCTTTTCTTTTTCCCAGTATGTCTGAAACCGACTGCCATAAGAATATTTGATCGGATCCATTCCAAGTTCTGCAAGTGTGTAACTTACATGCTCACCTTTATTCGGATTTTTCAAGCGCAATGACTCGCCATCCTCCTGCACAACTCCAATTACGCTCTTTTTTCCTATGAGAGAATATCCTGTTACACTTTCAAACGGATCATACTGACCGGCTCCGAAAAACCATACCAGTGAAAGGATCATATAAACGACAAAGAGTTTTATGAGTTCTTTCCACACGTTATATTTTAAAGACCTTTCTATGATCTCTTTTTCATGTGCCGGGATTCCGGGCAGTGTGCTGTACCAGGAAGCGAACCGCTCTCTTTTGGTTTCCTCATCCATTGCTTTTCTTAGATTCATTGCTGTTGCAAGCTGCATCTTCTTTTCCTCCTTTGTACATCTTCTTAAGGATAACTTGTATTTTTTTGAAATGCAAGCGTCCTCTGGTATTCTTCGAAAATCAACAAAATCATACGAACTACTTTGTTTTCAAAAAATTCCTTTATATTTTTTGACATCATTTTATTTTTGTGTTAAAATTCAGATACTAATACATATACATCATTTAAATTCAATCAATTATACTTTGTAATTTTTAAGGAGGGATCATACCAATGTTCAATTTTAAATTTTATCTTCTTCCACTCCTCATCCTTTCAATTGGATTATCCGGATGTACAAAGCTAAATAAAGATGTCTCCAAAACACTCTCTATTGTTATAGAACCTGCTTTTAAGG
>ERZ791702.695-NODE-695-length-11007-cov-3.208_pt1 | contig 11007 bp, 10 predicted proteins | sample MGYA00510050_ERZ791702 | MGnify/ENA primary metagenome ERZ791702 (study PRJEB30046, sample SAMN00715230) | human gut metagenome | study: EMG produced TPA metagenomics assembly of the A metagenome-wide association study of gut microbiota in type 2... | reverse complement strand
CATAAACACTGGCTTTACAGCCAGTTGTTTCTTCGGAACTCTCCTCATTGTCTTCACGGAAATTAAGGACTTCTACGAATTCACCCGATGTAGACAACACACGACTTCCACATGCACCGTCTCACAGAACTGATCCACCGCCGTCATCTTCTCCACACGATATCCCGCCAGCTGCATCATCTCCAGATCACGTGCCAGACTGGTCATCTTACAGGAAATATATACAATCTTATCCACTCCATAATTCAAAATCTTCGGGAGTGCCTTCGGATGGATTCCGTCTCTCGGCGGATCCAGTACGATCACATCCGGCTTCTCTTCAATCTCATCAAGCACTTTAAACACATCGCCTGCAATGAATTTACAATTGGAAAGTCCATTTCGGACAGCATTTTCTTTTGCCGCCTCGACTGCTTCTTCAATAATCTCAACACCGATCACTTTCTTCGCAACCGGAGCAAGTACCTGACCAATTGTTCCTGTTCCGCTGAACAGATCAAATACAACCTGATTATCGATATCTCCGATATATTCTCTTACAGTCTCGTACAGCACTTCTGCACCTTTTGAGTTTGGCTGGAAGAAGGAAAATGGTGTAATCTTGAATTCCAGTCCGAGAAGCTTCTCGTAAAAGAAGTCCTGTCCATAAAGAATTCTTGTCTCATCACTCTTCACGACATCGGACAGAGAATCATTCAATATATGAAGGATTCCAACAATCTTTCCTTCTAATTCTAATGCCAGAAGTTCTTCTACTAATGGAGTTAAGTCATATTCTTCCTGTGTTGTCGTTACAAGATTCACAAGAATCTCACCTGTTGTATCACCACGTCTTAAAAGAAGATGACGGAGATAACCGACATGCTGCATTTTCTTATAATAACTTACATTTCTTTCTTTAAAATAATTCAGCACACAGAGAAGAATCTGATCCATATCTTCATGGACAAGCTGACAGTCTCCTGCTGTCAGTACATCATAAGTACTTCCTTTTTTATGAAGACCGAGAGATAACGGACCGTCTTTGTGAAGTACAGCCCGAAGGAATTCCATCTTGTTACGGTAATGGAATTCCTTCGGGCTGTACTTCACACCTTCAAAAACATATTCACCTTTTACTACCGGATCCATAATCCTGCGTATCTGCCCTTCTTTCATCTTCACCTGTTCTTCGTATGGCATCGTCTGATACATACAGCCACCACAGGCCGGAAAGATACTACAGACCGGCTCTCTTCTCTCTAATGGAGATTTCTCCAACACTTCAAGAAGTCTTCCTTCTGCATAAAACGGATCTTCTGTCCCGGAATCCCATTTTTCACAATAACATACTGTTCTTCCTCCGGAACAAATACAATCCCCTTGTTTGGGAAATCTACACGTTCAATAATCCCTTCGTAGATCTGACCTTTTTTCATCCTTTTCTCCTATCAATTCTAATCTATTTTTAACAGAAAAACAGACAGGATGGTTTCTTCTCACACCCTGTCTGCACTTTTGCAATTCACTCAAGAATTATACCTGATCATCCTCGCTGAAGTAATCATCAAAATCGTCATCAAAATCATCTTCAAAATCATCAAGATAATCCGGTGATACGAAACGATATACTGCATAAGCGATTGCAGCTACTGCTGCTACTGCTCCGATGATAGCCAGTGTCCAGATTACTGTGTTCTTCTGCTTCTCAGCCTCATTCTTATGAAGAATCTCGTTCAATCTTGTTTCTGCAATGATGTCTTCTATTCTCTTGTTCATATTAACACGTCCTTTCTTCACCTTTTGTGGTGACAGATAATCTGTGTTTATTATAACACCTGACGATTCATATTACTACTGATTTATCATTTTTTTATAACTTTCTCATACCTTTACAAGCTTGGCAAATTTTGCAAACATCTTGCGTGTTCCGACACTGTCAAATTCAATCGTAACCTCGTGATCTCGTCCGCCTTCTTTGATATCCGTTACTGTTCCTTCCCCAAACTTCACATGACGTACCCGGTCTCCGACCTCATAACCAAGTGGACCATTTCCACCTGCTGCCAGCTGACTGCCCTTCTGCAGGGATGCCAGTGCCTGACTTCCTGTAACTGTCTTACTCGTTCCCTGATTCTTCGCAGGTGCCATTCCGCCAAATGCTCCTCCGAATGCCTGTGCCCGAAATGCTTCTCTGGCACGTGCATATGTATTCTGTTGTGCTGGCATCTCCGTCTCCTGAGTAAACTTCTTGTTTCCTGTATCAAGCAGTTCCCTCGGGATCTCTTTCACAAATCTTGACATCGGATTGTACTGTGTCTCACCGTGCACCATTCTTCTGCGCGCACTTGTCAAAGTCAGTTCCTGCTCTGCCCTTGTAATTCCAACATAACAAAGTCTTCGCTCTTCTTCCAGTTCTTCTCTGTCTCCCGCATTAATACTCATATATCCCGGGAAAAGTCCATCTTCCATCCCTGCAAGATAAACACGTGGAAATTCAAGTCCCTTTGCACTATGTAAAGTCATCAGAACAACATGTTCCTGGTCTTCATCCAGACTGTCAATATCCGCAACCAAAGCAACTTCTTCAAGGAATCCACTCAATGTTGCCTTTTCATCTTTATCCTGACAACTTTCCTCATAAGTTGCCGCTTTACTGATCAGCTCATCTATATTCTCTTTTCTTGTTTTCGCCTCTTCTTTATCTTCATTTTCAAGGCTTTCTATATATCCTGTCTTCTCAATCACTTCCTGTAAAAGATCTGTGATACTCATCTCTTCTGCCAACGTCTTAAAATACTCGATCAATGCCGCAAAAGAGTCCAGTTTTGTTGCACTTCTTCCCACTCCTGAGATCAGCCCCGGTGCCAGTAAAGCCTCATAAAACCCAATTCCACGTTCTGTCGCAGACTCCTGAATCCGGTTAATTGTTGTAAGACCGATTCCTCTCTTTGGGACATTAATGATTCTTCTAACCGCAACATCATCACGTCCATTGTCGATTGTCTTGAGATAAGCAAGAAGATCCTTAATCTCTCTTCTCGCATAGAAATTCACTCCACCGACAATCTTATAAGGAATGTTCATGGCAATAAACTTCTCTTCCAGCAGACGGGATTGTGCATTCGTACGATAAAGAACTGCACTGTCATTATAGGAACCTCCCTGTCTGACAGCACTTTTGATATCTTCGCCAATGAAATCTGCCTCATCAAACGCAGTATCGAACTGACGCAGACGAATCAGTTCGCCTTCTCCGTTCTCCGTCCAAAGTGATTTTTCCTTTCTTCCACGGTTATTCGCAATCACGCTGTTCGCTGCATTCAGAATATTCCCTGTAGATCTGTAGTTCTGCTCCAGTTTGATCACCTTTGCATCCGGAAATTCATGCTCAAAGTCAAGAATATTTCGGATATTCGCTCCACGGAACTTGTAGATTGACTGATCATCATCTCCAACGACGCAAAGATTCTTATATTTTCCTGCAAGAAGGCTTACCAGCTGAAACTGAACTGTATTTGTATCCTGATATTCATCTACCATAATATAGCGGAATCTTTCCTGATAACTCTCAAGCACATCCGGCTGTGTCTGCAAAAGCTGTACTGTCTTTACAAGCAGATCATCAAAATCCAGCGCATTATTCGCCTTCATCTGCGCCTCATACTCACGGTAAACCTTAGCAATCTTCATCTTTGCAAAGTCTCCTCCGGCATTCAGTTCAAATTCATCCGGAAGGATCATCTCATTCTTGGCAGATGAAATTGCTGAAAGCAGACTTCTTTCTTTAAACACTTTCGTATCCACATCTACTTTCCGACAGACTTCCTTAATTAATGTCTTCTGATCATCTGTATCATATATCGTAAAATGATTCTCATACCCTAATCTGTCAATAAACCTTCTCAAAATACGCACGCACGCAGAGTGAAATGTACTCACCCATACACTTTCCGCTCCAAAACCGACAAGGTTATCCACACGCTGGCGCATCTCTTCTGCCGCTTTGTTCGTAAATGTGATTGCAAGAATATTCCATGCGTTCACGCCACGTTCTCCGATCAGATATGCGATCCTGTGCGTCAGAACTCTTGTTTTTCCTGAACCGGCTCCGGCAAGGATCAGAAGAGGACCGTCCGTGTGGTAAACAGCCTCTCTCTGTGGTTCATTTAATTTATCATAAATGCTCATCTTTCCACTCCTTTAAAGTTATAAAGATATCTGTAAATGTATTCCCATTATCAAACACACGTTCCTGTTTGTCAACTACATTTTCCGGCCTTCTTATCTTTTGCTTGCTATCTAGTTTTAAATACTATATAATAAATGTATTGAGGTGATAACATGAATATAGACACAAGTAATCTGTTAAACAGCATTTTAGAAGAACTTTCTTCTTTAAGTTATGTGCATCCCGGCGATGTTCCGAATATTAATCTTTACATGGATCAAGTAACTACTTTTATGGATGAGCAGCTGGCTTCGACCAAACGTTACCCGGATGATAAGATCCTGACAAAGACTATGATCAATAATTATACGAAGAACAATCTTCTTCCACCCCCGGTGAAGAAGAAGTATTCCAGAGAGCACCTGCTCCTTCTGGTCTTCATTTATTATTTTAAAAATATCCTTTCAATCAAAGATATTGAGACAGTTCTTGCACCGCTCACAGAGAAATATTTTCCGGATGGAAGCTCTTTTGAATTAACGGATATTTACAAAGAAGTCTGCAAGATTGAAAAAGAACAGCTGGATTCCATCAAAGAGAATGTAACTGCTACTTATGAGAAATCTGCTGAGACTTTCACTCATCTTGCTGATGGCGAAGATAAAGAGATCTTACAGCAGTTTGCATTTATATGCAGCTTGAGTTTTGATGTATATATCAAGAAAATGATCATTGAACGGATCATTGATGACCTCTCTTCCAAGTCTTCAAAAAACGAAGAGAAAAAGAAAGGGAAATAAACAATTCTGTTTAAAACAAGATACAGCCTGCGAAAGACTTTTTCAGGATCTTTCACAGGCTGTATCTTTTGATTGATAAAAGGTATCTTATTGTAAGTTTAATTCTCAAGTGTTATTCTTCCGTTCCATTCTCTTCCTCAGCAAGCCCTACACGTTTGAAAACCATATCATATCCATCATTCCCATAATTAAGAGAACGGTTCACACGACTGATTGTCGCAGTAGATGCTCCTGTCTTCTCCGCAATCTCCAGATATGTCTTCTGTTCACGGAGCATTCTTGCCACTTCAAATCTCTGTGACAATGAAAGCAGCTCATTAATCGTACAGATGTCTTCAAAAAATGTATAACACTCTTCTTTATTCTCAAGGCTTAAGATTGCCTGAAACAGATAATCTACTGCCTCGGTTCTGATCTTCTTACTCATACGAAACAATCTCCTTCTCAACCGGCTAATTATACGATGGCTTACGGTATACCATAAACCATAGCAATACCTTTTGCCTTTTCAGGCCACTTTTTGATTTTATCACATTAAATTTTTAAAGTCTACCATTTCTTATGAATTTAAACTAAATTCTTGCACAATTTTGATTTTTTTCTAAAATATTTTATGTAAAACACACTTTTTTCGTTGTTCTTCCTCTTTTAAGATGCTATAATAAATCTGTTATAAATATTTTGATACAAAAGAGAGGAGTACATGATTAATATGAAGTGCCCAATATGTGGAAAAGACCTGGATTTGCAGAATAAGCAGATTGGCACCAGCGAAAACGGGGATCCAATCTTTAATGAATATGCAATCTGCCATAGCTGTAAAAAGCAATGGAACCTTGATAAACAACGTGCGAAGAAGATCGCTGCTAAGAAAGCTGCCGAAGAGAAAGCAAAAGCTGAAGCTGAGGCCCGTGCCGCTGAAGAGAAGGCAAAAGCTGAGGCTGAAGCCCGCGCTGCTGAAGAAAAAGCGAAAGCTGAAGCTGAGGCCCGTGCCGCTGAGGAGAAAGCGAAAGCTGAAGCTGCCGCCCGTGCTGCTGAAGAAAAAGCGAAAGCTGAGGCCGCCGCCCGTGCCGCTGAAGAGAAACGAGCTGCCCGCAGAGAAGCAAAAGCGCGTGCCCGCAAAGAAGCGATTGCCCGCCTTGCTGCTGATAAAGGGATTTCAGAAGAGGAAGCTGAGCGTATCCTTAAAGAAAGAGCCAGAGCACGCTGCCACTGCTCCCACTGATGCTACTGATGATTCCGAAGAGCAGAAATATGGGAATATTCCAGCGGAAGAGATCCGTGATAAGCGTGAAAAAGCAGTTCGCAAGGGATACGAAGATATGCTTGCAACTGATCCTGACAGTAAAGCTGCCAAGAAGAAAAAGAAAGAGGAAACCGAAACTGCGAAAGCAAAAGAAGATGTAAAATCCAGAAAAATGGATGACTATGATGATGCGAAATCCTCTGATGATGAAGATGATGATGAATATGAATATGTAGACGAATATCCACGTTTCAGACCTGGGCGCATTATCCTTGGAATCATTTCCCTGCTTGCATTTGGTTTCTGTATTTATAAAGGTTTCGTAACAGGACTCAGCACATCAGGAGCTGACGTGACTTCTGCTCCAGGCATGAATTATGTCATTGTTGCTCTTTGTATGCTTGTCACTGCACTGTTATACTTCATCATGAATAACCGTGATACACTTTTTGCATTCCTTATCCCGATGATTGTCTATATCGGTAGTGCTGTTTTTGCTTTCCTGAAACATGGAGATGAATTCGAGCTTCTGATTTTAGCCGGTGTAAGTGGTGTACTTGCTGTTATTTCACTGATTCTCGCAATTGCTTCCCGCGGTGGAGATGATTACGATGATGAAGATGATTACGACGATCCATTTGAAGAAGAACACGATAATTAAAATCGCGTTGTAAATCTTTTTGGTTTCTAAGAACAATTTATATAAGATAATTACAAGGGAGTATCATTTTGCGATACTTCCCTTTTTTGTCCTGATATGCATTTTTTATATCATATATCTAAAATATTTTTAGGTGTCAAATTTTTTTTTAGAATAGTTGTTGCTTTTTGTTGAATATGTGATAAAATGTAACCATAGGTATCTTTATATAATTAAAAATACACAACAAACACATACTCCTCAAAGATTTTTCTTTGGGGATTTTGTCACAAAGAAAGGAGTAACTGACATGGCATCATTTATAGTAAATGGTCAGGAAGTCTCACCCTCAAAGAATCAGAAACTGTTACGGTTCCTGCGTGATGAACTGCACATTACCTCTGCAAAGGATGGTTGCAGCGAAGGCGCTTGTGGAGCCTGTACTGTTATCATTGATGGACAGACTTGCAAATCCTGCGTACCTGACACAGATTCATTGGCCGGAAAGAATGTCATCACAGTCGAGGGGCTTTCTGATTGGGAACAGAAAGTTTACACTTATGCTTACGGGAAGGCAGGCGCTGTACAGTGCGGATTCTGTATTCCTGGTATGGTTATGTGCACAAAAGCACTTTTGGATGTAAATCCGGAACCAACCGATGATGAGATTCGCTATGCGCTGCGCAACAACTATTGCCGCTGTACAGGATATGTCAAGATCATGGACGCGGTACGTCTGGCAGCTAAGATTCTGAAAGAAGGAGTTTTACCAGATGACGGAGATCCTAGCTGGACTCTTGGTTCCCGTGTTTCTCGTATAGATGTTGAAGAAAAAGTGCTTGGAACAGGTAAATATCCAGATGACTATTATCCGGAAGGAATGCTCTATGGCGCTGCTCTTCGTAGTAAATATCCACGAGCTCGCGTACTTTCTATTGATACCTCTGCTGCCGAGGCTCTGCCTGGTGTAGAAGCGGTTGTAACAGCCGATGATATTCCTGGGGAGAATAAGATCGGACACTTAAAACATGATCAGTATTCACTGATTCCGGTTGGTGGACTGACTCATTATCTCGGAGATGCAATTGCCCTTGTAGCTGCAACTGACATGGCAACTGTAGAAAAAGCAAAGAAACTTATTAAAGTTGAATATGAAGTACTTCCTCATGTGCATACAGTGGAAGAAGCTGCCGCTCCGGATGCACCTCTTGTTTATGATGAAGAAGAGACTAACGTATGTGCTTATAAGCACATCAGCCGCGGAAATGCGGAAGAAGCAATCAAGAATTCCAAGTACGTGATCTCACATCACTTTGAGACACCTTGGACTGAGCATGCTTTCCTTGAACCGGAATGTGCTGTTTCTTTCTATGATGAAGACGGTGACATTTTCGTATATTCAACAGACCAGTCCGCTCACCAGACACTACACGAAGTTACGCTTATGCTTGGAACAGATAAAGTAAAGGTTCAGAACGCATTAGTCGGCGGTGGTTTCGGTGGTAAAGAGGACATGACTGTTCAGCATTTAAGTGCATTGCTTACTTACGTAACAAAGAAACCGATCAAGATGAAATTATCCAGAGCGGAATCCTTGCTTGTTCATCCGAAACGTCACCCATTCTACATGGATATGACAATGGGATGCGATGAGAACGGAGTGATCCAGGGTGTAAAAGCGATTGTTAAATCTGACACAGGTGCATTCGCTTCTCTTGGTGGCCCGGTTCTTGAACGTGCATGTACACATGCAGCAGGACCTTATCATTATGAAAACTTTGAAATTGAAGGAACTGCTTACTATACAAATAACCCACCTGCCGGAGCATTCCGCGGATTTGGTGTTACACAGACTTGTTTCGCAACAGAGACACTTCTGAACATGATGGCTGACAAGGTAGGCATTACGCCTTGGGAGATTCATTACCGCAATGCGATCCGTCCAGGCGAAGTACTTCCAAACGGACAGATTGTAGATAACTCTACAGGTCTTGTAGAGACACTTGAGGCTGTCAAAGAAGAGTATGATGCTGCGCTTGCGGCCGGTAAGGCTGTTGGCCTTGGTTGTGCTATGAAGAATGCCGGCGTTGGTGTTGGTATCCCGGATACAGGACGTGTAAAATTAATAGTTGAAGAAGATGAAAAACTTCACATCTTCACTGGTGCTTCCTGTATCGGTCAGGGACTTGGTACTGTACTTGTACAGATGATCGTTACAAATACAGATCTTTCCCGTGATGATATCGTCTATGAGCGAAGCAACACATGGATTTCACCTGATTCCGGTACAACTTCCGGTTCTCGTCAGACACTTGTAACTGGTGAAGCGTGCCGCAGAGCATGTGAAAAATTTATGGAAGCGAAAAACAGCGGTAAATCCATGAAAGATATGATTGGAGAAACTTTCTACGGAGAATATCTCGCTAAGACTCATCCACTTGGTGCAGATGTGCCTAATCCGATATCTCACGTTGCTTATGGATATGCAACTCAAGTCTGCATCCTTGATCCTAAGACAGGTAAGATTGAGAAAATGATTGCCGCACACGATGTTGGTAAAGCTGTCAATCCACTCTCCTGCGAAGGTCAGATCGAAGGCGGTGTTGTAATGTCTATGGGATATGCACTCAGAGAGCAGTATCCAATCGATGAAAACTGTAAACCAATTGACAAATATGGTTCCTTAGGGCTTTTCCGTTCTCACGAAATTCCTGAGATTGAAGCAATCGTTGTTGATAAACCTGGTCTGGATGTTGCCTGTGGAGCAATCGGTATCGGAGAGATCACATCCATCCCTACTGCTCCTGCAATCGCAGATGCATATTGCAGATTTGACGGAGAAAGACGCTACAGCCTTCCTCTTTCTAACACACCATATGAAAGGAAGAAATAATCATGGCAATTAAAAAGAGATTTCCTTACCGGGCAGCTCTAGTTGCCTGTAACGGTGGCTGCCGCGCAGCCGGCTCTGAAGACGGTGGATGCAAAGATGGCTGCATCGGATGTGGAGCCTGTATAGAAAAATGTAAATTCGGCGCGATTTCCATGAATGAATATGGCGTTGCCGAAGTAGACGAAGAAAAATGTATTGCCTGTGGACAGTGTGCAAAAGTCTGTCCGCAGAACTTGATCAAAATCCACGATTGTGCAAACTACATTGTAGTTAAATGCTCTAACAAAGAAAAAGGAGCTGTAGCACGTAAGCAGTGTGAAGTCAGCTGTATTGGATGCGGTATCTGTGAGAAAACATGTACCGCCGGTGCAATTCATGTAGAAGATAATTGTGCTGTGATCGACGAAGAGATTTGCTTAAGCTGTGGAATGTGTTCTGTTAAATGCCCAAGACATGTAATCCATGATCTCCGCGGAGTATTTACAGCAGTAAGATAATACAAAAGCTATCGACTACGATAACAACACAGGTATGTGTTAAGTTATTGTAATCGATAGCTTTTTTATCTACTCATCTTCATCCAGAAACTCGATATCATCATCGTCATCGAGATAATCTAAATCATCCAGATCTTCCAAATCATCTAAGTCATCCAGATTTTCCAGATCATTCAAGTCATCTAAGTCATCCGGATCTTCATCAAAATCATAATCCTCTGTCGCATCTGCCTCATCAGCAGTTACTTCAATTTCGACGTCTTCCTCCCAATCTTCCTCGTCTACATCAAACTTCTCTTCTTTAAAGTTCTCCACTTCATCCTCTTCCAGATCATCTTCAAGATCATCAAATTCATCCATGCTGACAACTGTTGTGCCCTTGTCTTCTTTCCGGACATTTTCCGGAAGACTCTCGATAATCTCATCCAGCTCATCAAAATCATCCAGATTCTCAACCAGTGCCCTTGCCTTCTCGACTTCATTTTCTGTAGAATGTTCTTCACGGATCTCTGCAGCTTTAAGTAAATTCTTTTTCTTACGTTTTCCGGATTCCAAAAGAAGCTGGATCCAGATACTAAGTACACCAATTGCAACACAAAGTGCCACATGAATCATTCCGTTTTTATATGGCTGCAGATAAAAGATACTGCTGCCCGCTGCCATTGCTCCAAATACAGAAGAAGAAGCAATCAGCATAAAGTTATGAAACTTAATAGAAAGCAATGCACACACAAGACCAATACCCGCACAGTCTTTGAATTTGAGTTTGAATGTTTTTACT
>ERZ791702.675-NODE-675-length-11366-cov-2.80983_pt1 | contig 11366 bp, 10 predicted proteins | sample MGYA00510050_ERZ791702 | MGnify/ENA primary metagenome ERZ791702 (study PRJEB30046, sample SAMN00715230) | human gut metagenome | study: EMG produced TPA metagenomics assembly of the A metagenome-wide association study of gut microbiota in type 2... | reverse complement strand
GAGAAGAAGAGTATCTGTATGATGATAAGGCACTGGAACGTTATAGAAAGACACATACAGGTCCGTTCACACTTCAGCGTTACAAAGGTCTTGGAGAGATGGATGCGGAGCAGCTCTGGGAGACAACACTGGATCCGGAGAGACGTATGTTGAAACGAGTAGAGATTGAGGATGCCCGAATGGCTTCGAGTGTAACGGAGATGCTGATGGGAACTGAAGTACCGCCGCGTCGTAATTTTATCTATGAAAATGCGACAGAGGCAGAACTGGATATCTAAGGAGAAGAAGAATGAGTAATGAATCACAGATCATAAGGACAGAATATTCTGATCTTATGAAGAAATCTTATATTGATTATGCGATGAGTGTTATTATCGCCAGAGCACTTCCGGATGTCCGTGATGGTCTCAAGCCGGTTCAGCGTCGTACACTTTATGATATGTACGAGCTTGGTATCCGTTATGATAAGCCTTATCGTAAGAGTGCACGTATCGTCGGAGATACGATGGGTAAATACCATCCGCATGGAGACAGTTCCATCTACGATTCTCTTGTAGTAATGGCGCAGGACTTCAAGAAGGGACAGGTTCTTGTTGACGGGCACGGTAACTTTGGATCCATTGAGGGAGACGGAGCTGCTGCGATGCGTTATACAGAGGCGCGCCTTACGAAGTTCACGCAGGAAGTATGTCTGGCCGATCTGGATAAGAATGTTATTGATTTTGGTCCGAACTTTGATGAGACGGAGAAGGAACCGCTTGTGCTTCCGATGCGTGTGCCGAATCTTCTGATCAATGGTGCGGAAGGAATTGCAGTCGGTATGGCGACAAGTATCCCGACACATAATCTCTGCGAAGTGGTCGATGCGGTCAAGGCATATATGAAGAATGACAAGATCACTACAAAGCAGCTGATGAAATATATCAAAGGACCGGATTTCCCGACCGGAGGAATTGTGGTCAATAAGGATGATCTTCCGGCAATCTATGAGAGCGGACAGGGGAAGATCAAGCTGCGTGGAAAAGTGGAAGTGGAAGAATTAAAAGGCGGCAAGAAGCAGCTTGTGATCACAGAGATCCCATACACGATGATCGGAGCCGGAATCGGAAAGTTCTTAAACGATGTCTGCAATCTTGTGGAATCCAAGAAGACGACAGATATCGTTGATATTTCAAACCAGTCTTCAAAAGAAGGAATCCGTATCGTGATCGAATTGAAGCGTGGTGCGGATGTTGAGAACCTGAAGAACATGCTTTATAAGAAGACACGTCTGGAAGATACATTTGGCGTAAATATGCTGGCGGTTGCGAATGGCAGACCGGAGACTTTAAGTCTGAAACAGATCATAGAACATCATGTGGATTTCCAGTTTGAGCTTGCAACGAGGAAATATACAACTTTGCTTGGCAAAGAGCGGGAGAAGAGTGAAGTTCAGGAAGGTCTGATCAAAGCATGTGATGTGATCGACCTGATCATTGAGATTTTACGAGGAAGTAAATCTGTAAAAGATGCGCGTGCCTGTCTGGTAAACGGTGAGACGGAAAACATTAAGTTCAAGTCTGCGATTTCCAAAAAGATGGCGGCAATGCTCCGTTTTACAGAACGTCAGGCAACGGCAATTCTGGAGATGCGTCTTTATCGTCTGATCGGTCTGGAGATTGAAGCACTTCAGAAAGAACATGAGAAGACATTAGAAAATATTGCCCGTTATGAAGATATTTTAAATAACTATGATTCCATGGCAGGCGTGATCATGGAAGAGCTTGACAGCTATAAAAAAGAATTCGGAAGAAAGCGTCGTACCGTTGTGGAGAATGCAGAAGAAGCTGTTTTTGAAGAGAAGAAGATTGAAGAGCAGCAGGTTGTCTTTCTGATGGATCGTTTTGGTTATGCGAAGACAGTGGATACCGGAGTCTATGAACGGAATAAAGAAGCAGCAGACAAAGAAAACAAATACATTGTGCATTGTATGAACATTGGAAAACTCTGTCTGTTTACAGATGAAGGCAAGATGCATCAGGTGAAGGTGCTTGACCTTCCGCATGGCAAGTTCAGAGACAAAGGGATTCCGATTGATAATGTAAGTAATTATTCAAGCAGTGAAGAGCAGATTGTTATGATCTGTGAAGAAGAGCAGATGCGTTATTCAAAATTATTGTTTGCAACGGCACAGGGAATGATCAAGCGTGTGGATGGAAGTGAGTTCCAGGTATCCAAGCGCACGATCGCGGCAACAAAGCTGCAGGAAGAAGACAGGCTTGTCGTAGTGAAGGTTGTGACGGAACAGCAGAATGTTGTCCTTCAGACGAAGAACGGATATTTCCTGAGGTTTTTATCTGCGGATGTTCCTGAGAAGAAAAAAGCAGCTGTCGGTGTCAGAGGAATTAAGCTTCAGAAGAAGGATGAATTAGAAGAAGTTTATCTTTTTGAAGAAGGAACAGAGACGAAGATTACTTATGGAGAAAAGACAGTTTCACTGAACCGCCTGAAACTGGCGAAACGGGATGGAACAGGAACCAAAAGCCGCTAGAAGTCTTGCCGGAAGCGGAGACGGTGAAGAAAGAGAAAGTTAAGGGGATTTCTAAGGTATTGTAAGAAAATGTGCAAAAACCCCTTGATTTCCTCACGGAAAAGTGCTAGAGTAAATATAGTTACATAAGGAATTGGCAGAAGAGTGGACGAAAGTTCACTCTTCTTTGGTGATATGGAAAATTCTTTATGAATCAGATCACAAACTATATTATAGAAGAAAAGGAGTTTGACGCAGCGTGTCCAGAAGAGAAGATTATGAACAGCAGACAGAAGCACTTCTCGAGCCTATCGTAGAGGAACTCGGGTTTGAGCTGGTAGATGTAGAATATGTGAAAGAAGGAGGTACCTGGTACCTTCGCGCGTATATTGACAAACCAGGCGGAATTGCCGTGGATGACTGTGAGGCAGTCAGCAGGAGATTCTCCGATATCCTTGATGAGAAGGATTATATTGAAGACTCCTATATCTTTGAAGTAAGTTCTCCGGGACTTGGAAGACCACTTAAGAAAGAGAAGGATTTTAAGAGAAATCTTGGAGAAGAAGTAGAGATCCGCACATACCGTGCAATCGACCGACAGAAAGAGTTCGTCGGAATTTTAAAGAGTTATGATGAGAATACAGTGACCATCACATACGAAGATGAGACAGAGCAGACATTTGACAGAAAAGAAATCGCTTTGATCCGTCAGGCTTTGGATTTTTAATTTAGGAGGAAAGAAAAATGAACACAGAATTACTCGAAGCATTGGATATTCTTGAAAAAGAGAAAAACATCAGCAAGGATGTCATGTTGGAGGCCATTGAAAATTCACTTTTAAGTGCATGTAAGAACCATTTCGGAACATCCGATAATATTAAGATCGTTATGGACCGCAACACATGTGACTACTCTGTATACGCAGAGAGAGAAGTTGTTGAAGAAGTATTTGATCCTGCAATTGAGATCAGTCTTGAGGATGCAGAGAAGATCAATCCGGCACTTCATATCGGAGATATCGCACAGGTTGAGCTTCATTCCAAGGAATTCGGACGTATTGCAACACAGAATGCAAAGAACCTGATTCTTCAGAAGATCAGAGAAGAAGAGCGCAAAGCAGTATTTGATCAGTATTTCGAGAAAGAGAAGGATATCGTAACAGGTATCGTACAGCGTTATATTGGCAAGAATATCAGTGTGAATCTTGGAAAAGCAGATGCAATCCTTACAGAGAACGAACAGGTGAAAGGAGAGCATTTCGAGCCGACAGAGCGTATTAAGCTTTATATCGTAGAAGTTAAGAACACACCAAAGGGACCAAAGATCCTTGTATCCCGTACACATCCGGAACTTGTAAAACGTCTGTTTGAATCAGAGGTTGCAGAGGTAAAGGACGGAACAGTTGAGATCAAGAGCATTGCCCGTGAGGCTGGTTCCCGTACAAAGATGGCTGTATGGTCTAACGATCCGAATGTTGATCCGGTCGGAGCTTGTGTTGGTATGAACGGTGCAAGAGTAAATGCAGTCGTAAAAGAGCTTCGTGGTGAGAAGATTGATATCATTAACTGGGATGAGAATCCGGCACTTCTGATTGAGAATGCACTCAGCCCTGCGAAGGTTATTTCTGTTATGGCTGATCCGGATGAGAAGGTTGCAGGAGTTATCGTTCCTGATTATCAGCTTTCACTTGCAATCGGTAAAGAAGGCCAGAATGCAAGACTTGCAGCCCGTCTGACAGGATACAAGATCGATATCAAGAGTGAGACACAGGCAATTGAGTGTGGAGATCTTCCGGAGAACTACATGGAGCAGATGGGTATGGTCGGAGAAGAAGGCTATACAGTCGGAGAAGAGGAAGAAGAGTACGATGATGTTCCGGCAGATGCAGCTGATGAAGACGGAGCAGATGAGATTGAATTCGTTGAGACAGACGAAGAGTAAGATCTGAGGGAGTGAATTGTTTGGCAGTAAAGAAGAAAGTACCTATGCGTAAATGTGTAGGCTGCGGCGAGATGAAACCAAAGAAGGAACTGATTCGGATCCTCAGAACAGAGGAAGAAGAATTTGTCATTGACACAACCGGAAAGAAAAACGGACGTGGAGCGTATCTCTGTCCGCAGAAGGCATGTTTTGAGCAGGCTGTGAAGAACAGAGGACTGGAGCGTTCCTTTAAGCAGGCAATACCGCAGGAAGTATATGAACGGCTGGAAAAGGAGATGGATGAGATTGGCTAGAGATAAAGTACTGTCTCTGATCAGTCTGGCAACGAAAGCGGGGCGCTGCGCAAGCGGTGAATTTATGACAGAAGGACAGGAAGAGCAAGCCTTGTAGTTGTTGCAGAAGACGCTTCAGATAATACAAAGAAAAAATTCCGTGATATGTGTAAATTTTATAAAGTTCCAATGATAGTTTACGGAGATAAAGATACCTTGGGGCATGCGATGGGAAAACAATTCCGTGCATCTCTGGCGATATTAGACGAAGGATTTGCAAAAGGAATATTAAAAGAACTGAAATCCCGTACCTGATGAATGGGAGTAGAAGACAAAGGTTCCCCGTTGATTGCTTGAAGGAGGTAGATTTATATGGCAGATGAGAAGATGCAGAGTGAAAATAAAAAGAGTTTAAACACCAGGGAGGATAACGTGGCAGAAGATATTAGAAGAGAAGCAGCAGGCAAAGATGCTGAGATGGCTGCAGATAAAACAAGAGAAAAAGAGGGCGCTCCAAAGAAGAAAAATCTTGCATTTGTAGTTCGCCCACAGAATTCAAAGAACAGCAGCAGACTGCAGGGAAAACGTCCGGCACCGGGACAGGGACGTCAGGGACAGAACCAGGGTCGTCCAAACGGTGAGGGCAAACGTCCGGCAGCAGGACAGAGCCGTCCGAACGGTGAAGGAAAACCGGCTCGTACAGAGAAACCGGCAGCAAAAAGCGAAAGACCGGTTCGTGCAGCAGAGGGCAGACCGGCACGTCCGGCACAGAACGGAGCACGTTCTGAGAGACCGCAGGGATCAAGAACAGAAAGAACAGGACGTCCGAGTGGTGAGGGAAGACAGGTACGCTCTGACAGACCGGGACAGAAACCATTTGGAGACAGACGTTCTAATGGGGAGAACAGAGGCGAAAACAGAGGACCACGTCAGGACAGAGACGGACGCGGACAGCGTTCTGACAGAGGTGGACGTGACGGATTCCAGGGACGCGACAACCGTGATGGAAGAGACAACCGTGACGGAAGAGACGGCCGCGGACAGGGACAGCGCTCTGACAGAAGAAATGACAATCGCAGAAACGACAGAAGTGACGCTACACCGATCGTAGAACAGCAGAAGACACAGAGAAACAAAGCGAAAGACAAAGAAAGAGATAATAAGAAGAAAGAATACAGAGATGAAGCTTTCGAAGGAAAAGGAAGAAAAGGTAAGAAGCAGAAACCGGCAGTGGAAGTGAAGAAGCCACAGGTGAAGGAAGAGAAGCAGGAAGAGCAGATCAAACAGATCGTGATTCCAGAAGTTCTTACAATTAAAGAGCTTGCTGATAAGATGAAGATCGTTCCTTCTGTTATTGTTAAGAAGCTTTTCATGCAGGGCAAGATCGTAACTGTAAACCAGGAAGTTGATTATGAGACAGCAGAAGAGATCGCGATGGAATTCGATGTTCTCTGTGAGAAAGAAGAAGTTGTAGATGTAATCGAAGAACTTCTGAAAGAGGATGAAGAAGACGAAAGCCTTATGGTAAAACGCCCACCGGTTGTATGTGTTATGGGTCATGTTGACCATGGTAAGACATCTCTTCTGGATGCAATCCGTAACAGTAATGTAACAGGTCGTGAGGCCGGTGGTATCACACAGCACATCGGTGCATCTGTTGTTGAGATTAACGGAGAAAAGATCACATTCCTCGACACACCGGGACATGAGGCATTTACTGCAATGCGTATGCGTGGAGCAAACTCTACAGATATCGCAATCCTTGTAGTTGCTGCGGATGACGGTGTTATGCCACAGACAATTGAGGCAATCAACCATGCGAAAGCAGCAGGAATTGAGATTATTGTTGCGATCAACAAGATCGATAAGCCAAGTGCGAATGTTGAACGTGTAAAACAGGAACTGACAGAATACGAACTGATTCCGGAAGACTGGGGCGGAAGCACAATCTTTGTTCCGGTATCAGCGCATACACATGAAGGAATCCAGGATCTTCTTGAGATGATCCTTCTGACAGCAGAGGTTATGGAACTGAAAGCGAACCCGAACCGTGCCGCACGTGGTCTTGTGATCGAGGCTGAGCTTGATAAAGGTAAGGGATCTGTTGCAACTGTTCTTGTACAGAAAGGTACACTCCACGTAGGAGATGCAATCGCAGCAGGAAGCGCTCATGGTCGTGTAAGAGCGATGATGGATGACAAGGGAAGACGTGTGAAAGAAGCAGGTCCGTCCCAGCCGGTTGAGATCCTTGGTCTGAATGATGTTCCGAATGCGGGAGAAGTATTCGTAGGATGTGAGTCTGATAAAGAAGCAAGAGCGTTTGCAGAGACATTTATTTCCCAGAACAAGGTAAAACTTCTGGAAGAGACGAAGTCCAAGATGTCTCTGGATGATCTGTTCAACCAGATCCAGGAAGGTAACCTCAAAGAACTTGACATTGTTGTTAAGGCTGATGTTCAGGGATCTGTAGAGGCAATCAAGCAGAGTCTTCTGAAGCTGAGTAACGATGAAGTTGTTGTTAAGATCATCCATGGCGGTGTTGGTGCGATCAATGAATCTGACGTTATCCTTGCATCTGCATCAAATGCGATCATCATTGGATTTAACGTTCGTCCGGATGCAACAGCGAAAGATATCGCTGAGCGCGAGGGTGTTGACTTAAGACTTTACAGAGTTATCTACAATGCCATCGAAGATGTAGAGGCAGCCATGAAGGGTATGCTTGATCCTGTCTTTGAGGAGAAGGTTCTCGGTCATGCGGAAGTACGTCAGACATTCAAGGCATCAGGAGTTGGAACAATTGCCGGTGCGTATGTGCTTGACGGTATCTTCGAGAGAAACTGTTCTGTTCGTCTGATCCGTGACGGAATTGTTGTATTCGACGGACCGCTGGCATCTCTGAAGCGTTTTAAAGATGACGTGAAGGAAGTCAGAACAGGATATGAGTGTGGTTTCGTATTCGAGAACTACAATGACATTAAAGAAGGCGATCAGGTTGAAGCCTACAAGATGGTAGAGACAGAACGCAAGTAAGAATAAAAGATGCCGACATTTGCAGAGTGTTGTAATTGTCAGCAGGTGACAGAATTGTTACTCGTGCAGGGGTCATACATTGCAGGAGTAACTTTTCTGTATAAAAAAGGAGTTAGAACATGAGAAAGAACAGTATTAAGAATACAAGAGTCAATGCAGAAGTACAGCGTGAGCTGAGTAATATCCTGCGTGGCGGGATCAAAGATCCACGTGTTGCACCGCTGACATCTGTTGTTGCTGTTGAAGTAGCACCGGATCTTAAGACATGCAAGGCATATATCAGTGTTCTCGGAGACAAGAAAGCACAGGAAGATACGATCAAAGGTCTTCAGAGTGCAGAGGGATATATCCGCAGAGAACTTGCACGTACAGTGAATATGCGCAACACACCACAGATTACATTTATCGTAGACCAGTCCATTGAATATGGAGTAAATATCAGCAAGAAAATTGACGAAGAGATTTGAAGGATGGAGCTGAGGAATAGATGATCGTATTAAACGATGTATTAAAAGGGAAACACAGTGTAGCCATTGGCGGACACATTCGTCCAGATGGGGACTGCGTTGGTTCTACAATTGGATTATATCTTTATCTGACCACTTATTATCCGGAGATTGAGACAGATCTGTATTTGGAGGAGATTCCGGAAGCATTTCAGATGATGGGACACTGGGATGTGCCGAAGCATGAGATTGTAGAAGGCAAAGTTTATGACCTTTTCATCAGTCTGGATTGCGGGGACGAAAGACGTCTTGGTTTTTCCGAGCCAATGTTCCAAAATGCAAAGGAAACTTTATGTGTGGATCACCACGTCAGTAACGAGTCTTTTGCAGACACGAATTATATCGTGCCGGATGCAAGTTCTACTTCTGAACTCGTTTTCCGTCTGCTGGATGAGGAGAAGATTACGGAAGAAATCGCATCTTTCCTTTACATGGGGATTGTGCATGATACCGGAGTGTTCCAGTATTCCTGTACTTCACCGGAGACAATGGAAGTCGGTGCTGCACTTTTAAGAAAAGGGATCAATGGAAGCGCGATCATTGACGGAACATATTTTGAAAAATCCTATGTTCAGAATCAGATGCTTGGGAAGGCACTTCTTGAGAGTATGATGATCCTGAATAAGAAAGCGGTTGTCTCAGTGATACGTTTGAAAGAAATGGAGTTCTTCCAGGCAAAACCGTCTGATCTGGATGGAATTGTCAGCGTATTGCGTCAGACAAGAGGTGTGGAGGTTGCAATCCTTCTTTACGAGCTCGAACCGCAGACATTTAAAGTAAGCCTTAGATCAAAAGAAATCGTTGATGTAAGTGCAGTTGCGAAATATTATGGCGGTGGCGGTCATGTGAGAGCAGCAGGTGTTACAATGAAAGGTTCCCCGCATGATGTGATCAACAATCTGACACTTTTAATTGAAAGACAGCTTAGAGCGGCAGAAGAGAAAAATGAGGAAAAATGATAAACGGAATAGTTAATATTTACAAAGAAAAAGGATACACTTCCCATGATGTGGTTGCGGTTCTTCGAAAAGTTGTCGGACAGAAGAAGATCGGCCATACAGGTACGCTTGATCCGGATGCAACGGGAGTCCTTCCGGTGTGTCTTGGAAGAGCAACAAAGGTTTGTGAGCTTCTGACAGATCATGATAAGACATATGAGGCTCTGCTGCTTTTAGGAAAGACGACAGATACGCAGGACATTTCCGGAGAGGTTCTGGAGGAGAGGGATCCGGGCAATCTGACGGAAGAGGAAGTACGTTCCTGTATCGAATCATTTATCGGAGAATATGATCAGATTCCGCCGATGTATTCTGCGTTGAAAGTGAATGGGAAGAAGCTTTATGAGCTTGCCCGTGAAGGAAAGACTGTGGAGCGTAAGAGCAGAAGAGTCCAGATCCATGGAATCCGCATTCTGGAGATGAATCTTCCGCATGTGCGTATGGAGGTGGACTGTTCTAAGGGAACATATATCCGTACTTTGTGTCATGACATCGGAGAGAAGCTTCAGGTGGGTGGCTGTATGGAAGAACTCGAGCGTACGAAAGTCGGCCGTTTCCTGAAAGAAGATGCGGTAACACTGGATGAGGTACGTCAGAAGATGGAGCAGGGAGAAGGCGCAGAACTTTTCACTCCGCTGGATCAGATCTTCGCGGAACTGCCGGCCGTTACTGTGACGGATGCGAAGGCATGGATGTCTTATAACGGAAATGATCTTCCGGAGCGTTTTCTGTTAGAAAAAGAAGAGTGGACAGATGGACAGGAAGTCAGAGTATATGATTCCAGAAAGAATTTTATCGGTCTTTATCAGTATCGTGCACCGAAGAAGCTGTTCCATATTAAGAAAATGTTTCTGGATCCTGAAGCAGAGAAAATTGAGAAATAAAGGACGAATAAGACAGACATGCAATATATAAAAGGATTAGATGCCTTTGACGGAAGAAATCACACAGCGGTAACGCTTGGAAAGTTTGATGGATTGCACAGAGGACATCAGAAGCTGCTCAACAGAATAATGAAATATGCGCAGAAGGAAGATTGCGACAGTGTCGTTTGTGCCTTTGATATGGACAGAGACTGTCTGATGACAAATGAAGAACGAAGAGCATTTCTTGAGGACAAGGTAGATTATCTGATCGAGATTCCATTTACGAGAGAAATGATGGAGATGGAAGCAGAGAAATTTATCGATGAAATCCTGCATAAGAAGCTGCACGCATCACACATTGTTGTCGGAACGGACTTTAACTTTGGTCATGAAAAAAGAGGAAATCACCAGATGCTGGAGAAATATGCAGCGAAATATGGCTATACAGTTGATGTGGTCGAGAAAGCATATTACAAAGACCGGGAGATCAGCAGCACTTATATCAGGGAACTTCTTCTCGATGGAAATGTTCCTCTTGCAAATGAGCTTCTGGGGTATCCGTATGAGATCACCAGTGTTGTGGAACATGGACAGCAGCTTGGAAGAACACTTGGATTTCCGACAATGAATCTTGCACCGCAGGAAAAGAAAATCCTGCCAAAGTACGGTGTCTATGCCTGTCGCGTCCTTGTGGATGGTGTATGGTATGGCGGTGTGGGAAATGCCGGGGTGAAACCGACCGTTGCGCAAGAGAAAAGACGGTTGTTCGAAGTTTATGTTTACGGATATGAAGGCGATGCTTACGGGAAGACTGCCACAGTGCAGATTCTGGAGTTCGAACGTCCGGAAACGAAATTTCATTCGGTTGAAGAACTCAAAGACCGCGTGATGAAAGATATGCGGTACGGAGAGGAATATCTGAAAAATCATCCATTCGATGAAAGATAAAAGATTTTAAATTTGTGCTTTACAAGCAGATATCTCTGTGCTATACTATCCGAGGTATCAAATCAGCCGGTGTTCGGTAATCGGATCACTCCGACCATTGCTTAATGCCAGGCGGTTTAACTAAGAATTTTAAGGAGGATATTACAATGATCGCAAAAGAGAAGAAACAGGCTATCATCAAAGAATTTGGAAGAACAGAGGGAGATACAGGATCACCGGAAGTACAGGTTGCTATCCTTACAGCAAGAATCAACGAGCTGACAGATCACTTCAAAGCTAACCCGAAGGATCAC
>ERZ791702.667-NODE-667-length-11544-cov-2.63339_pt1 | contig 11544 bp, 9 predicted proteins | sample MGYA00510050_ERZ791702 | MGnify/ENA primary metagenome ERZ791702 (study PRJEB30046, sample SAMN00715230) | human gut metagenome | study: EMG produced TPA metagenomics assembly of the A metagenome-wide association study of gut microbiota in type 2... | reverse complement strand
ACTCTCCACATCCGGTTTCTCCATCTGCCCCAGGAACTGTCTTGCATAAGAAGATAATGATTCCATATATCTTCTCTGACCTTCTGCATAAATCGTATCAAATGCCAGAGAAGATTTTCCAGAACCACTCAGCCCTGTAAATACAACAAACTGGTTTCTCGGCACTTCCAGATCTATATTCTTTAAGTTATTTTCCCTCGCACCTTTGATGCGGATCATCTCTTTCTTCATTGATAAGCTCCTAATTCTAATCTATCATCAGTTTTAGTATTTCTTCTTTTAATCGTCATATTCCTGATATGCGATCTTAAATTCTTTCAATTCATCTCTAAGCTGTGCAGCCAATTCGAAGTTTAATTCTGCTGCTGCCTGATTCATCTTCTTACCTAATCGCTCGATCACTTCTTTTAATTCTTTCTTAGACATGGATTCCATATCTTTTTCATATCCACCTGTTTCCTCTTCATGTTCATCTGATATCTTGATCAGATCTCGGATATCTTTCTTGATCGTCTGTGGCGTAATCCCATGTTCTTTGTTATATTCATCCTGAATCTCACGTCTTCGTTCTGTCTCCGTGATCGCTGCATGCATGGAATCTGTCATATTATCTGCATACATAATAACATGTCCTTCACTGTTACGTGCTGCACGCCCGATCGTCTGCACAAGAGATGTCTCAGAACGCAAGAATCCCTCTTTATCTGCATCAAGAATTGCAACCAATGTAATCTCTGGAATATCCAGGCCTTCTCTTAACAGGTTGATTCCAACCAATACATCAAAAACTCCCATTCTCAAATCTCTCACGATCTCAATTCGCTCTAATGTATCAATATCTGAATGTAAATATTTTACCCGGATACCAACTTCACGCATATAATCGGTCAATTCTTCCGCCATTCGCTTGGTCAGTGTTGTGACAAGTACTTTATTGCCTTTGTCTGTCTCTTTATGAATCTCTCCTAACAGATCATCAATCTGTCCTTCCACCGGACGTACATCAATCGCTGGGTCTAGTAAACCTGTTGGTCTGATGATCTGTTCTGCCCTTAATAATTCATGCTCTTCTTCGTATTTACCAGGTGTTGCAGATACAAATAACATCTGATCGATCTTCTGTTCAAATTCGCCAAATTCCAAAGGACGGTTATCTTTCGCAGAAGGCAGACGAAATCCAAAATCTACTAACGTTGACTTTCTGGACTGGTCTCCTGCATACATTCCACCGATCTGTGGTACAGTGATATGCGACTCGTCAATGATCATCAAAAAGTCATCCCCAAAGAAATCAATTAACGTACTTGGCGGCTGTCCTGGTTCTAATCCTGCCAAATGTCTGGAGTAGTTCTCAATCCCAGAACAAAATCCTGTTTCTCTTAACATTTCAATATCAAAATTCGTTCGCTCTGCAATTCTCTGTGCTTCGATCAGCTGATCATGTTCTTTAAAATATGTCACCTGCTCAGCAAGTTCTTCCTTGATCCCTTTGATCGCACGTTCAATCTGTTCCTGTGGCACAACATAATGTGATGCCGGGAATATTGCCACGAAATTCAAGCTTCTCTTGACTTCACCTGTTAAAACATCAAATTCCACAATACGATCGATCTCATCTCCAAAAAATTCAACTCTGACTGCATCTTCAAATGTAGAAACCGGAAGGATCTCCAACACATCTCCCTTAACTCTGAAAGTACCTCTCTTAAAGTCAAGTTCGCTTCTTACGTACTGAATATTGATCAGGTCATCGATCACCTCGTCTCTGTCCTTTATCATCCCTGGTCTCAAAGAGATCATCATCTCTGAATAGCTTTCTTTGCTACCAATTCCATAAATGCAGGAAACACTAGATACAACGATCACATCTTTTCTCTCGATCAATGCTGCTGTCGCGCTATGTCGTAATTTGTCAATCTCATCATTGACCGATGAATCCTTCTCTATATAAGTATCGGTAGATGGAACATAAGCCTCTGGCTGATAATAATCATAATAGGAGACAAAATATTCCACGGCGTTATGTGGAAAAAACGCCTTAAACTCACTATATAACTGTGCTGCTAACGTCTTATTATGTGCCAAGATCAATGTCGGTTTATTCAAATTCTGTATAATATTCGCCATTGTAAATGTCTTACCTGAACCAGTCACTCCAAGAAGCGTCTCAAACTGATTCCCATCTTGAAATCCTTTGGTCAGCTTCTCGATCGCCTGTGGCTGATCCCCAGTTGGCTCATATTCTGATACTAATTCAAAATGATCCATATAACTTCTCCCTTATGAAATATCTCTTATCTTTTCATCTATGCATGATTATAACAAAGTAATAAAAAAAAGTACAGAACTATTCGAATGTTTGTTCTGTACTTCTTCTGCTTTGTCAAGCATTTCTTTATTTAAAACTTGTTATACCGAAACTATTTAATCTTCTGACAAATTTCAATCACTTCTCCACAAGCACTTTCAATCTTGAAGCAGCGAGATCCTTTTTCCCAGAAGTTAAGGCTTGTCTCAATTCCGTCTGATACGATCTTATATCCGTTTGCTTTGCAATATTCATAATCTTTTTCAAGATCAGATGAGCGATATGCGATATGGTCGATTCTTGTTGTTGCACCTCCTGGAAGCTGGTCTCTCTGAGAGATTTCATACATTTTTCCATCCTGAGGATTCTCAAGGAAATATACATTTCTTCCGCCCATTCCAGGGAATTTTCCTGCAACTTTAAATCCTAATTCTTCCTGATACCATTTTGCGTTTAATTCTACATCAGAGCAATGAAGTCCGATATGATCCATAGGTAAATTTAACATTTGTTTGACTCCTTTTTTAGGTGATTTTATTGTTTTATACGTTTTGTTTTATAATACAGTTCTTTCTCCTGTCACGATCTCTTTTAAGCTGTCAACGATCTTGTCTGCGTCTTCCATCGTTGTTCCTGCTTTCAATGAGAATGAAACGGATTCTGCACTTTCAGCTTTACTTCTTCCGATTGCTGCAAGAATGTTAGAATTTGTTCCGATTCCTGCTTCAATTCCTTGTTCTTTCAAAGCTTTCTGCACAACTGCTGCAGATACATTTTTGATTCTGACATTTAAATGATTGGTCAGATGATGATCTTTGTGTCCATTCAATTCTACATCTTCAATCTCAGCAAAAATACGTTCACACATATGATTTCTGACTGGACGGATTTCTTCCATAAATGTTGTTGCCTTTGCTGCTAAACTTTCTGCCATATCTGACATCAATGTTAATGTTTCTTCGCTTAATGCAGTTTCTGACACATATTCTCCAGCTCCTGTGCTCTTTCTTACATATAAAAATCCCGCATTTTCAGGACCTCCAAAATAAGATGCATCTGCTGTCAGCATATCAATATGACTTCTTTCTACATTGATCGGCATTTTTCCAAATGCAAATGCTGCATCTGTATGGAAGATCACACCTTTCTCTGATGTCATTGTTCCGATTCCTGTAAATGGCTCAGAAGTTCCTGTCTGGCAGTTTGCTGCTGTCACTGAGATCAGTTCTGTGTTTTCTTTCAGTTCATTTTCGATCATTGCTACTTCCACACGGCCAGTTGTGATCGGATCTAAATATGTCACAACTGCGTCTTTTCGTTCTAATCTGGAACATTCATCCAATACTTCTGGATCTTCCATCGTCGTGATGATCACATGAGGACGTGCTTTTTTTGATGCTTTCACTACAGCTTTTAAAGCTTTTAAGTGTCCATCTGCTCTTCCTGATGTGAAATAAATCTCTTCCGGGGTTGCTCCGATGGATGCAGCGATCTTTTTACGTGCTTCGCTCTCGCAATTTTTCTTGCTCATCTTTGTTTTCCTCCTTTTATTTCTGTTTCGGATATTAAAATCTTCGATAAACAGATTTTATCTTTATTATAGATATTATTTTCTGCTATTTCAAGATTTAATGCGTAATCCGTAAATTTGCACAAAAAAAGCATAGAACTTTTGGTAATATGTTCTATACTTTCTTTTTTATATCTATCTTTACAATTCTTATTTCTTCTGTAAGATAGAAATCGCTTTGTTTAATTGTTCGTCAGCTTTTGTCTTCATGTTATCTTTTACTTCGACATCTGGCTTGATTCCTTTTTTATGGATGTTATGTCCTGCTGGTGTGTAATAAGACGAATAAGTCAGTTTCACATAAGATCCATCACCAACTTCAAAGAATCCCTGTACGATCCCTTTTCCAAATGTTGTCTCTCCAACCAGCGTTCCTGCTTTATCGTCTTTGATCGCACCAGAAAGGATTTCTGCTGCACTCGCACTGTTACCATTAACTAATACACATAGCGGCATATCAAGCTGTTCATTCTTTGTGTCTTTGTAATATTTCTTATTACCATTCTTATCTTCAGTATAAACAATCGTTCCTTTTGGAAGAATCTGTCCTGCAATATCCACTACACTTGTCAATAAACCACCAGGATTATCCCTAAGATCTATGATCAATTTCTTTGCACCTTGTTTCTTAAGACTTTTCAGTCCACTTCGAAACTGGCTGACTGTTACTTCATCAAATTCGGTGATCTGAAGATATCCGACTTTATCTTGTAACATCTTTGTTTCAACTGTTGGATTCTCAATCGATTGTCTTGTAAATGTATAAGTCTTTGATGTCTGATTTCTTGTAAATGTTAATTTAACTTTCGTTCCTTCTGCACCTTTGATCTTCTTAACAATATCATCTAGTGCATCCGATGTTTTTAATTTATAGTTTCCTACTTTTGTTAAAATATCCCCTTTTTTCAGTCCACTTCCGTCTGCCGGGCTTCCTTTCACTGGTTTCACAACTGTTATGATCCCTGTCTTTATATCCTGTGTAAGATATATTCCAACTCCATAATAAACACCACTTGTAGATTGTTCTAATTCCTTAAAATCATCCTCTGAATAATATGTGGAATAGACATCTCCCAGTCCTGCAACTAAACCTTTGTAGGTACAATCTTCCAACTCACTCTTCTTAACAGAACCTTTATAATATTTATCAATGATCCGTTCTATCCGATTGATCTTTCTTGCTGTCTGTAAAGTCGTACTTGGAATCGCATAGGCACGATAAAGAAAAAATCCTTCCACAATACATACGACAACAAGTAGTCCTACGAGTATTTTTGAAAACTTCTTCATGAAATTAGTTCCTTTCTATTTATGTAATGACGTTATAAGTAATTTTGAGGATTTACATAATTTCCATTCTTTTTCACAACAAAATGCAGATGTGCACCAGATACCATACCAGTTGCTCCAGATTTTGCGATCGTCTGTCCTCCTGACACTCTTGCCCCTGAGGATACTAGAAGTTTGGAGCAATGCAGATACATCGTTTCCAGTCCATTTCCGTGACTGATCTTTAAATAATTGCCATTGTATGCATTGTATCCAGAATCCACTACTGTACCAGAAGCTGCTGCTACGATCGTTGTTCCAGTTGAACATGGAATATCAATTCCAGCATGCAGTTTTCTGACTCCTGTAACTGGATGAATTCGGTAGCCATACCCTGATGAAATACTATGACAAGACGGTACCGGCCAGCTAAGATTTCCTGACGAAACCGTTGTTGATGATGACGGTTTCGTTGTAGTTTCTTTCTTGCTTTCAGTCGTATTCTTTGATGCCGTACTTCCTGTCATATTCTTTTCTGACTGTGCTTTCGATGTCGTGTTATCTGCATTACCGTCTTTCGCCGATGCAAGATCCATCTCTTCCTGTCGTTTCTCCTCTGCCTCAAACCATGCCAGTAACTCTTTATCAGATGCTAACTGTTTCTGGTAAGAAGCTAACTTAGATTTCTTCTTCACAGCTGCCTGATCCAGTTTTTCTTTTTCTGTCTTTGCCTTAGCAGTCAAAGTCTTTGTATTTTGATAATCTTGTTTCAGACTCTTTGTTGCCATTCGGATCTTATCTTCCGTTGTCTGTAATTGTAGAAACATGTTGCTGTCATACTTGGATATTTTTGAAACATATTCCGCTTTTTTTAAGAACTCCTGAAAATTATTTGCTTCAAAAATGACTTCCATATATGCCATATTTCCATTTTCATATAGAAACTTAATACGCTTACTCATGATCCTTGACTGATCTTCTTTGGATGCCTTTGCTTCCTTTAATTCCTGTTGTGTCTTCTTTAACTGTTTCTGTACAGAAATAAGCTTCTCTTGACATGCCTCATACGCATCATTGCTCTTTATCATTTTCTCATCAAGATCTCTGATCTCCTGCTGCATCTTGCGGCTTTGTTCTTCTAATTTCTTTGTTTCCTGCTTTACCTGTTGTTTTTTGGCTGCAGCAAACACTGTCGTCATAGGCAGATTCGAAGCGATCATGGCTGATATTAACATCATAATGATCCCCGCCTGATATCTTCTTTTCATGAGTTCCCCTTCCTAGACTTTTAAATACTTACGGATCGTGATAGAACTTCCAAGCAATCCGATCACAATTCCTACTATTAATGATAACGGAAGTAAGTATAACATAATCTGCTGGATCGGTACAAATTTCATAAAAACTGTAACAACATGAAACTTATCATTCATCCAGTTGATAATCCCTTCATATCCTGCAAAAATAATTGCTGTTGGAATTAATGCTCCAAAAATTCCTATGATCATTCCTTCTGCCCGAAATGGTGCTTTAATAAATCCATTCGCAGCACCGATCAGCTTCATAATTGAAATTTCCTCTTCTCTGACTGCAACTCCAATAGACACTGTGTTGCTCACGAGGAAAATAGAAACTGCCATTAGAATCAGAATGATCCCACCTGCAAGATACGTTCCCATTGTATTGATCTTCGTCATTCCTTCCGCCGCTCCTTCAGAATAGCGGACTTTCCTGACACCATCAATCGTCTCTAAATGCGATACTACCTGTTTGTATGATTTTACTTCTTTTAATGTGATCTCGTACGAATCTGATTCCTTTAGCGGATTGTTCCCTTCGAATCCTTCCAGAAGCTCTTCATTCCCTTGAAATACATCCTTCTTATAGCTTTCCCATGCTTCTTCAGCAGATACATACCGCATCGTGGCAATATCTTCTTTTTTCTTTATTTCTTCCCCGATCTGATCTTTTCTTTCTGCAGAGATACCCGGTTCAAAAAAAACAGAAATTCCTACAGACTGTTCCATCTGCTGCATCGTTGATCTTACATTCAATGCTACAGATAAAAATGTTCCTAATAAAAAGACACAAGCAATGATCGTTCCCAGTGATGCTAATGAAAACATCTTATTCCTGAAAATATTCCTTGTGCCCTCTTTGATTCCATACAAAAATCTTCTAAATATCATAGGACCCCCTTATCTCATCCTGTTCTATATGTCCATCTTCGATCAAGATCACTCGTTTTCCCATCTCATTGACCAACTCTTTGTTATGCGTAACAACTAAAACTGTTGTCCCACTCTTATTGATCTCTGAGAGAAGCTCCATGATCCCTTTGGCTGTCACAGGGTCCAAATTCCCAGTTGGCTCATCAGCCAGTAATAATACTGGGTGGTTTACCAAAGCTCTTGCGATGGCCACTCTCTGCTGTTCTCCTCCTGACAATTCATTCGGAAAAGCATTCATGCGGTCTTTCAGCCCTACCATCTCAAGCATATTCTCAACCTGACGCTTAATATATCGGTGTGGTACTTCCACAACTTGCTGTGCAAATGCGACATTCTCAAAGATCGTCCGATCTTTCAGCAGACGGAAATCCTGAAATACCATTCCCATCTGCCTGCGGAACTTCGGCAGATTCCTCTGTGTCAGTTTCTTATAATCCTGACCGTTTACTATGATCTGTCCACTTGTCACATCAAGTTCTTTCTGTAAAAGCTTCATCAAGGTTGTCTTCCCTGATCCGCTCTTACCTACGATGAAAACAAATTCGCCTTTCGCAATATCTAATGAGACATCCTCAAGTCCTATATTCCCTTTATTATATTCCTTCGTTACATTTTTTAATGTGATCATCATATTCTAGTCCATTGTATCCATATGTTTCATATATTTTACTACCATCAGTGCAATTTTAAATGCGATCGCATCTTCAAAATTCCTCAGATCCAGATTCGTATTCTTCTGAATCTTATCCAGACGATATACGAGTGTATTTCTATGAATAAACAACTGTCTGGATGTCTCTGACACATTCAGATTATTCTCAAAGAATTTATCAATCGTTGCCAGTGTTTCTTCATCAATGGAGTCTGGAGAATAATCTCCAAACACTTCACGGATAAACATCTTGCATAATGGAAGTGGAAGCTGATAGATCAGTCGTCCAATTCCTAACTGATTGTATGCGATCACACTTGCATCCTCATAGAAGATCTTGCTGACTTCCAATGCGATCTGTGCCTCTTTATAAGATCTTGATACATCTTTGATCGTCTCTGCAACATTACCGATCGCAATCTTGGCATCTTTGATCCCATATTCATTCAGCCCTTCTTTAATCTCTTTTGCATGCTGAATAAACTGTGCCTGTCCTTCCTTCCCATTCACTGGTGTTACATAAACGATACTCTTCTCGTCCACTGCCGTAATAAAATCTGAATCTGCTCCGCTTTCAACCTCTTTCGTCGCTTCTAACAGATTCTGATCCTTCTCGTATTCTGCCTGGATCAAAAATGCAACTCTTCTCTGTTCCACTTCAATATGCAGCTTCTTTGAGCGGTTATAAATGTCAACCAATAACAAGTTATCTCTCAACAGGTTCTTTACAAAGTTCTCTTTATCCAGTCTCTCCTTATATGCAGTCAAAAGATTCTGTATCTGCATCACTGCAAGCTTTCCGATCGTATATGCATTCTCGCTCATTCCAGCAGTCAGAAGTATATATTCCAGTCTCTGATCATCAAAAATCTTAAAATATTGAAAACCGTCGATTACCTGGCTCTCTGCCATAGAATCTGCAAATTCTTCCGCATGTTGTGCTAATGCATCGGTTATCTCCATTGTTGTTACAACTATACGCCCTGACAGATCTAAAATACACAGATCGATCCCGGTTACTTCCTTCATTCCATTAATTGTCTCTTGTAATATCTGATTTGAAATCATCCTTTATCAACCTTTCATATTTGCCGTTCAACCTTTTCTTTTACTATACAGCATTTTAAACAAAAAAAAAAGAAAAATTTAGTAATTTTTTTATATCATTGTCTATTTTATACAAATATCTAGCAGAAAATCTTTATTTCATTGACCATAAATATCTCTTTTTAGCCGTAACCCCTTCATATAACAAAGAAAAACATCTCAATCATTCCTGAGATGTTTTTCGTGATATTTTATGATGATATTTATGAATGTGTTTTAAATCTCGTCTTCTGATCCAACAATTATACAGATTCTTGCGCCGCTGTCAACACTTCCAACTTCATATTCTGGATTCTTAAAATAACTTTTCAGATCCTGTCCTAAATCTTTACTTTCTACTATGATCTTTGTATGTGTTAAAACACCCTGTCTGTTTGTTCTTACAGATCCTACACTGTATCCGTCACTTGCCAGTTTATCTTTCCATCTTCCTGCAAGTCCTGAGATTCTTGTTGAATTCTGAATCTCGATCGTTATATTCTTTGAAGAAGATGCTGAACTATCAGATTTGGTTGTTGTTGACTTTGCTTCTGTTGTGCTTAATGCCGAACTTAAGTCTCCTTCTTCTGATAACATCTCATCAAAGACTCTCTTGGCTTCTTCTTTATCTAATTCAAACTTTCCATTGGATTCTGTTCCATCTAACACTTTGAAATTTAAATTCTTATCCTTAATTCCATGCATTCTCTCAAGACTTGTCGCTGCTTCTTCATAAGAAGCATCTGTCTTCACCGCATCAAAATAATTCTGTGCATATTCACGATATTCGGATAATGTCTTATCATTCAATGCAGATGCAACTGCCACACAGATCTCTCCTGTAATTTCTGCCTGCTTGTTCTTATCTGTAAAAATATCACTCTCGCTTAATAATGAATAAATTGCTGTTCCATTCAGGCTGTTCTCCCCAGCACTTAATGTTACATATTTGTCTGTAGAATCTGTATAAGCCATTGCTTCATCAAATTCTACTTTGATATCTCCTGCCTGATTCATCAGTTTCACAAACTTCTTACGTGATATCAGTTCATAGGAATTAATAGAAATTCCCAGTGTCTTCTCAACCTGCTGTCTTAACAACTTTCCATTCTTTCCTGTTGCTTTGATCACATCTGCAACCGTCGCTTTGCTAACGCTGGTTCCCAGTGTCTGTTCGACTGCCTGTTTTCCCTTCTTCGTTAGTGTAAGATTCATATCTTGTCGAAGTGGTACAAAAATCATCTCCTGATTCTTGTTATGATATATTCGGATCACAATGGAATTTTCTGTCTGGATCATTCCAACGTCTACTCTTTCTTTACTTTCTTCTTTTAACTGCTTTGCGATTTCTGCTTTCTTGTCTTTCTTTAATTTATCTGCAAAATATGTCTTAAATCCAAAAAAGCTTGCAACTCCACCGATGGCTGTCACCAGTATCACTGCAAGAATCCTGGCAAATATGGCTTTGGCACCTAATTTGCTTTTCTTCTTCTCTGCCATGTTCCCGCTCCTTCCGTTTGTAAACTTTGTTTAGTATACCAAATTATTCGATTTATTTCAACAATCCTCTATGTTATAATTCTGTATAATCGCCTTAATATTTTCTTAATCTGCAACATCTTTCATCGTTGAGCAGATCGATCATATCAAGTGCTAAGAAATTTTATAAGATTTACGAGGTATTTTCTATGAAAACAGTACTCATCACTGGCAGTTCCAGAGGAATTGGACGTGAAACTGCCATATATTTTGCACAACAAGGATGGAACGTGATCATCCACGGCTTCCGCCATCCTGAAAAACTAGAATCCCTAAAAAATGAAATTCTTGAAAACAATGTGTCTTGCTTATCTTTTTGTGGAGATATCAGCAATCCTTCTTTTGTAGACGAAATGATCAAACAGTCCCTCCTTACTTTTTCTAAGATCGACTGTCTTGTAAATAATGCCGGAATCTCTCTGGTTGGATTATTTACAGATACAACGGTAGATGATTGGAATCTGATGATCAACACAAATTTAACTTCTGTTTTTACAACCTGTAAAAATATCGTTCCCCATATGCTTCATCACCATGAAGGAAAGATCATCAATATTTCTTCCATCTGGGGAGATGCTGGTGCTTCCTGTGAGGTTTTATATTCTACAACAAAAGGTGGTATCAATGCTTTTACAAAAGCTCTGGCAAAAGAGGTTGCTGCGAGCAATATCCAGGTAAATGCGATCGCTTTTGGGATGATCGATACGGAGATGAATGCAGAGTTTGATGAAGAAGATCTTGCCTTGATCAAAGAAGAAATCCCTGCGGACTATATTGCCAGTCCAAAAGAAGCGGCACAGATGGTTTATCATGTAGCAACGGCACCTGCTTATATGACAGGACAGGTTATTACATTCTCTGGGGGATGGGATTAAATTTAAATTTGTAG
>ERZ791702.664-NODE-664-length-11606-cov-3.05342_pt1 | contig 11606 bp, 15 predicted proteins | sample MGYA00510050_ERZ791702 | MGnify/ENA primary metagenome ERZ791702 (study PRJEB30046, sample SAMN00715230) | human gut metagenome | study: EMG produced TPA metagenomics assembly of the A metagenome-wide association study of gut microbiota in type 2... | reverse complement strand
GAAATTCAAGAACTTCTCGAAGCCGAACAAAAACGTTTTGACAAAGCTCATCCGAACGAGTCAAGGTTTGCGCAATCACTTGCGCAAGTTCGTGAAGAAATGGAAGGCTTGCATGAAGAATATGATGATTTTGATTACGAAAACGAATTTTATAGAGAAACTGATTTAGGTGATTCAATTAAAATCGAAGTATCAATTGGCAATGACTCAAGAGAGTACGTGATTATGAAAGAAGACGGAAGAATTTACGATTAATAATGGAAAAGGAAATAGCATAGCAAGCACAGAGTCCCGTTTCTTAGAGGAACGGGGCTTTTTCTTGACAATAATTAGATTTCATGATATAATAAATACATAAAGTTGAAAGAAGGAAATCAATATGAATAAAGAAATGAATAAAGAACAAATGTATGTGAACGTTGCTGAAGACTTGACGGAATATTATGATCTTGATTTTGCAAATGCCGAAGCATACGTTCAAGACGGTTGCCTGTATGTTTCAATCGAAGCAGTAAACAACACAACAATCGACTTTAGAGTGAAAAAAATCAAAGCCGAAACTCCCGTACAATGTCGAAAAGAAATCATGCAAGCTATGATTGACGCAATGCGTGATTTTGACCCCGAAAAAGAATTCGACGAAGTATGGTTACCTTATTTTTCAAACCATAGCTACATTTCGCCTTTTACATGCGTTAGAATGCTTGTAGAAGATGCGGAATATTTCAGCGACATGGCTGACAAAATGGAAAAAGAGCTAGCATAGCAAGCACAGAGTCCCGTTTCTTAGAGGAGCGGGGCTTTCTTCTTGACAATAATTAGTTTTCATGATATAATAAGCATATAAAGTTGGAAGAAGGAATTACAATGAATTACATCAAGCAGTTTATGGACGTCAGAATTGGAAATAACGAAGTAGTATACGTCGTATGCGAACCCGACAACGTATATATCGGGGAGATAACGGAAGAAGGAAACGGGCGTTATCAATACAGAAACAATCACAACACCGTTGCTTTTTTCAAAGACAACAGTTCTCTGAGCGAATTCAAGAAACTGGTGCTTGCAACGATTGCAGTCAGAATCCGTCTGCATGACATGGACGTCAAAATTAAAGACGACGGAACCGTCATTTTTACGGAACAGGGACGAAGAAAACCGCTCGCAAAAATCGCACACTGCGAAGAAACGAATGCGATAATCGCATTGTTGATGAGCGGTGAAGACATCATGAACAATGAGCCGTATCGCCAATACCTTGAATCGAACGGATATATCGAATATTAACGTAAAGAGTCCTCTTTTATAAAAAGGGGGCTTTTTTTGCGTCATATGGGTATCGTAATGACATCGTAATGACGTTGGGAACATTTTTGAGGTTTTTATGCAAAACGCATGAAAACACATCATATCGCATAATATCGCACACCTATTGACAATGAATAAATTTAATGATATAATAAATATATAAAGTTGAAAGAAAAGGGGATAATCATCATGGCAATGAAATTACCTAAAATGCAAACAAAAGTCGGTACGATGACCTTCAAAGAAACAAGAGGCGACTGGGAATGGGACGGAAACGTCGGCTTCACGGTGAGCCTTGACGATAAACCGATTCTGATTTTTCTCGTCGACACGAACGATGCCGAAATGGGGCTTTATTCCTATTCTGCGGTTCAAATCGAAAACCCCGAAGCAAAGCCGTTTTTCCTTGGCGAAAGCAGAAAGCAAAGCCTTGAGCGACTGAAAACAATCGTTGAAACGGTGTTCAAAAAATAAGAAAAATTCAAGTCTCGTTCCGATTGAGAAACGGGGCTTTTTTTGTGCCTTGTCCTTGTCGGAAACAATCGCTAAAGTTGCGTTTCTGAACGCTGAATCGGTCAAATATGCTCATTCGTGAGCTGAAACGGTGTTTTCATGCATTAAATGCTTTTATCCGTTTCACGCATTAAATTATTCGTATCGTGAATAATCGCTCACGTTGCGTTTCTGAACGCTGAATCGGTCAAATATGCTCATTCGTGAGCCGAAAACGTGCTTTCAGCACATTAAACGGTTCAGTCGCACAGGCTATCGTTAAAAAGGGGGCGATTTTTAACGATAACAAAAACCTATTGTCAAAAAAAGCGCTTTTTTTAACGATAGCAAAATCCTATTATCAAAAAAGGGGCATTTTTTAACAATAGCAGGCAGGGATGCAAGCCAGCCAACTTGACAGTTTTTAATTTTCATGATATAATAAGTACATAAAGTTAAGGAAATCAAAGAAAATCAAAGGAGATAATCGTTATGTTAGACCTTCAGAAAAATTTCGCAACCAAAAAGCTTCACAAAATTTCGCTCAACGGCAAGCCAGCGAACGTCTTTCGCAAAATCGCAAAAAACATGGCACTTGATTTTGATTATGACGAAAAGTACCTTGAAGAATCAATACTTTCAAGATTGAACTCGCTTGAATTCTTTTTCAAAAAGAGAGAATTCGTTACATGCCGAAAAATCAAAATGTCTGATTTAAAAGGCGAATTCGCAAAGCATGCCAAATTCAGATATTCTTCCGCCAAAGTCTTTGAAATTGCCGACAAGCAAGGCGAAAAAGCATTCGCATTTTTATCTGATGAGGATGCTTGCGGAAGCTACGTTTTCAGAATGGTTCCAAACATTTCGTTTTTCCCTTTGAGAGAAGACTATACGGTCGGAACGAAAATGATTGAAGACCTCGTTAACGAAAAGCTGAAGGAAGCGCAAAACTCCGAATCGCTTTCTCAAGTCGCATTCTACAGTTTCAACGAGCGTTGGCTCGCCTCATGGGTGAACCGTTCACAGTCAATGTCCGCCTTATGGAATCTGATTATCGAATCATTGAAGCAATTGGACGGTTTCGTTCTCCAAAACAACATGTATTATGACTATGCGCACGATTCCGACGTCGCAAGGGCTTTTGAGCCGAAAAAGAATGTAAATGAACGTACGCAAAAAGCCATGACGGAATCGCCTTTGAACGTTTTCTTCAAGGAAGTAGAATTCGACAATGACGTAGACTTGAACAAAGTCAAGAAATTTGAACAGGAAGCCATGCTTTTCCTTCATATGTACGGCAAGGGCGACAACAAGCCGACCTTGAGATTACGCAAGTTAGGCAAGCATTCATCATCAAACAAAATCGTAAAGGGACTCTATTATCCCGCAAACAACAATCTTATCGTTGATTATCGCAAGGGAAGAGTTGATTCTTTCGTTCACGAATACGGACATTACTTAGACCATACCCTTTCCGACAAGGATTTGAGCCTTTCCTCTGAATTTGCCGATATCCTCACTGAATACCGTTCACGGCTCAAAACAAGCAATGACTACTACCGAATCCCAACGGAAGTATTTGCCAGAGCATATCAGTTTTGGATTTCCGAAAAAAACATCAATTCCGACATCAACGACTTTGACGCAAGCAAAGCCGAATACGAGCCTTTTATCGAAATGAAAGAAAAGGTCAATGCCTACTTCGATAAAATCGCATAACGAAAAACCGTCTTCCGAAAAAAGGAAGGCGGTTTTTTGCGTGCTGAGAAACGCATTCTGAGGGACAGTTCGTTTTTCAAGACGGGTTGTTGACCGTTCAATGCGTCAGATTGACGCTTATAAGCACGGCAAACATATTGTACGAAAAGTGAGCGAGCGATGAGCCGACAAAACCGCCCTTGAGATATGCGATGCCGAAAATCATGCCGACCGCAAAATAGACCGCCCAGCCGTTGACCACGGGAGAGACGTGCATGCATGCGAAAAATGCGGACGTCGCAATCAGCATGATTGTTTTTGCGAGCTTGCTTTCTTCCGTCAGCCATGCGAAACATGAGAACGGAATCAGTCTGAAAATGCATTCCTCGAACAGAGGAGCAAGCACGGTCGCCAATGCGACGGTAGCCACCGTCAGCGAGGGATTGCTCATCTGTTTTGCAAGTTCCGCCTGGTTTGCCGACCGCAAGGCGCTCCCCGTTGCTTCAAAGATTTTCGGAATCAGAGTGCCCGTTGCGATTGCAAGCACGGCACACGCAAGCGACGTTTTCCAGAATTGAGGGTTTTCGTTCGTCAGACGCTCCCTGTTTCTTGAAAAGCGCCACGTCACGCACAAAAGGGCAAAATAGACCGTTGCGAGAATCAGAGGCGAGGATGCAGACCATGCGAACCTCTGAGCCGAAATCTGCGCCATGACGAACGTTTGGGCAATTGCATAGACAATCAGTCCCGCTCCCGTCAAAACGACCGTCAGACAAGCCGACAGGGCGATTTTTGCGCAAGTGCTTTCGCATTGTTTCTCCGTTCCGCTGATGATTTTCTTGAGCATTTTTTCGTCGCTCATATTTTTCAAAAAGTTCAGCAAAAATATCATTTCTTTCATATTTTCGATTTGCCGAACGGATGCCATGTTCCAATCTTACATCAAAGGGAGCTTTCTTTCAATTTTTCATACCGTTTTTCGGGTTGACAAAAAAAGCCTTGACAGTTCAAAAGTTGAATTTGACGGGCTTTGTGAGCGTTCGTTTGGATTGCGCCTCAAAAAAATCAAAGATGAAATATTTTGTCTTTTTTAGATTTTCGGAATCCGTTCGCATTTTTTTGCTCTTCCGAACGCTTCCATTTCCCTCCGATACGTGCGAACATTTTTTCGTATTTTTTAAGCACATATATATAAAAGATATATGTAACACATCTGTGATATATTTTGAAAGATATATCAAACGCTTGCTCAAGCATGTCTGAAAATTGTATAATATTGCCGAAAGGGGGAATTCTCGTGAAGACAAGACTCTCAAGGTGGGGGACGAGCCTCGGAATCCGCATTCCGAAAGACGTTCTCGATACCCTCGGCTGGCGTGAGAACGATAAAATCGAAGTTGCCCGAACGGGAAAGAAGCTCACGTTGGAAAATGCGGAGCAGAGCCGAATCATGACCGATTGGCAGAAAATGACGGACGGTCAGAGAAACGCACTCGAAAAATACTATGCGGAAATGCTGAAAGAAGGGAAACAGAAATGAACGAAGAAGAAAAAACGAACAAAGAAGAAATTGCCGAAACCGAAAGAGAAAGGAAATACAAGGAAGATTGCATTTCCGAATTCGCGCTCAGAGGGCAAATCAGAAACATAACGGGCGCACTGGTCACGCATCTGTTTAATCTCGAAGCGCTCAACCGCACGGACGTGACGATGAAATCAATCATGCTCAACGGGGCGTTTGCCAATGCCAAAGCGGTTTCAAGAATGCTGAAAAAACTGGGATTCGCTTTTGAAAACGGGGAATTCGTCGAAACGGAAAAAATTTCCAAAGACGAGCGAACGAACGTGCTGATGAGCGTGCTGACGGTGGTACAGCTCGCGTGCCTTCAAGGGTACTGGAAGAAGCTCGAAGAAAAAGAACCTCCCGCAAAAGCGACCCGCAATCGGGAAAAATTTACGGACGGATACGACACCGCAAGGAAACGCATGCAGAGGCAAAACGAGGAGAAAGCCGAAAAAGCCGAAAAAGAAACCATTTCGCAAAAGCCAACGGAAACATCGGTCAAAAGCAGGGACGAACGGGGGATGATTCGCACGGAATACCTCGAAACGCTTTCAACCGAAAAACTGACGAAAAGGCTTGAAAACGTCAGAAAAATAATTGCGAGAATGGAAGAACCAGACGCAAGATGGCTCGACGAACAGGAAAAAATCGAAGCATTGCTTGCCGAAAGGAGCGGACAATGAGGTTTATCGTTCCGTTTGCTCCCCAGTCGGCAATGCGCCCGAACTACTCGTCCGAAACGGGCAGACCGAGCCACATGTTCATGCCGAAGACGTATCGAAAATGGCGAGACGAAACGAATCTGTGGTTCGAGGACTGGCTTTTTGACACAGACTACCGACTGCTCAAGGAATGCCTGTATCTTGATGACGGGCGCAACATACGCAATCTTGACACGGGCAGATTTCAGCCCGACTTTTGCGGATATGCTCTCAGTGCCGTTTTCGTGGTCAAAGCGAGAAAGGACGGCAAGCCGTTTCCGCTGAGCCGACCAGACATAGACAACTACGCAAAGGCGCTCACGGACATGATATTTGAAAGCCGTTCCTTCAAGAATGCCGAACTGGACGACAAGCTGATACAGAGCATGAATCTTCTGAAACGATGCGCCAAAGAGGGGGAAGAACCGCACATCGAAGCGGAGCTGAAAATGTTGTGACGAATCTGATTTTTCAATAAAGCTATGAAACGAACGAAAGGGATGGTCTGATTGACTTACAGGGAAGTAGAATCGGAGCTTGAGCTGATTGACCGAATCGAAACGGAACTCAAGCGGACACTGACGGTCAACGAAAGGCGCAGAAAGAACAACGGAACGATAAGAGCATGGCGACTGAACGTCGGAAGAATGCTGAATTCGGGGGAGAGGAGAAAAAGAGTCGATGCCGAAACGGAACGGAGGCTCAAGGCTGAAATCGACGCATTCAACTCGTGGGTCAGAGAAGGCACCGATTTTGTCGTCGAATCCGACGGAAATGCTGAAAAAACGGTGGAAAAGGCAATTTCGAGAGACGACGTTTTCAGAACGTTATGGGAAAAGGCAAAGCCGATAAGAGAAATCTTAACAGAGCTTCCGAAAGGAGCCGAAGAAGAAATCGAAACGGGGCTTTCTGAAACGGAAAAATCATTTGAAAGGGAATACCGCAGACTGACGCAATGGCTGACGGAACTGAAAGCCGACGAGAACAGGGATGCGAGAGCCGAACTGGTCGAACTGCGAACGCTGACGAACGATGCCTTTTCGGGAAAGGTCGTTGCAATCAGACGAAAACGCAACGAATCGAAGATTTCTCTCATCCCCGACGAAAAAGGAATCGCAGAGCTTGCCGACCGACTGTTTGCCGAAAGAAGAGAAAGCAACGTTCTGACCGAACCGCTGAAAAAAGCATTTGAAAGCCGAAAGCCGAAAACGGAAGCGGAATTTGTTCAGACGGTGAAATTTGCAGTCGAGCGGTTTCTTGAGGGCAAAAACACGGAATACGTTTCCGCAGAGAACGGAAAGGCAAGATACGAGGGGCGAGCCGAATCGGGGCTGAACTGGCGAAGCGTGAAAAAAGCGCTTTTCTGGGAAGAAGAACCGCTGAATCCGCAAATCATCTCCGAACTGGAAAGCTATCGGCGCGGAAAGTACGAGCATACGGAAACAAATGCGGACAGGATAAACGAGATTGCCGAAAAGCACGGCACTTTGGCAATCGACATCGAAAAAGGCGAAACGTCGGCTGACACGAAAGAACTGAAACGTCTGCTGAAAAAGCTGAATTCGCTTGCTCAGACCATGAACGGCGAAGGAAACTCGTCGAGAGGAAAAAGGGCGGTGACGATGCTGACGTCGGCAACCGAGGAAATGCTCGTCAAAGCCGACAGGAAAACCAAAGCGTTCTCCGATGCCGAAGCGGAATTTTCACAGGCTTCCGAAGCGCTCAGAAGTTGGGTTCGCGAACGCTGGTATCAATTCGGAGGCACGCCCGCCAATCACAAGCCGTCTTTTGCGGGAGACAAGTCAACGTATGTCAAGCCCGTTTCGTCCACGAGCTGGCAAGGCGGAATGGGCAAAAGCAGAATATGACGAAAGACGTTCGAACTATGACCTGTGACGTCAACAAGTCATAGTTAGAGCAAAAGCAGACACAAACGGCTTCATATCAACGCTTGCAGTGCTTTCTTCGAACTATGACCTAATTGTAGAGTATGTATGACTCGTGCTGAAAAAAGTCATTTTTGACCGTTTTTTTGTTGATTTCGCAAGGTTTTGACGTTCAACTATGACCTGAGGCACTGATGAGTCATAGTTGAATGCCGATGACGCAATTCGCTCCGAACGGTTTTTGTCAATCTGTTTTTCCCCTGTATTATATATATTATATATTTCTATATTTCTATATTAAGAGGAGCAAAATGGCTCAACCACGGGGTTAAACGACGTTTTACGACTACAAATTTGTATTTAAATACTACAAAAATGTATTTAAATGCCACAAATCTGTATCGAAAAGCCACAAATTTGTATTCACACATACTTTTTCGCCCAAATGTAGCATTTGCTTGCAAAAACCTTGTCCCCCAACGGATTAAGCAAGTGCCACAAATTTGTATCGAAAAGCTACGTTTGCAAGAAAATGTAGCATTACGTCAAATTATCCTTGATTTGACAACGTTTGTTTTTAAATGCTACATTTGTAGAGAAAAGTAGTGATAAAAAATCAAAAAGAGGGATGCGAAAATGGAAAAAGCAGAAAAAGACGAAATATTCGATTTGGCGACCGCACAGGACAACAAGCTCATAGATAGCGTTGCAAAAATGGATACCCCGTCGTTCAAAATTTTTGAACTGGCGGTTGCGAGTTTCAGAGCGGAAAAAGGCAGAAACGGAGAAGTGAAGCTCAACAAGGACAAAATCGTGTCTTTTTTGGGGATTGAATCGAAAAAGAACATCACGAGAGATTTGGTCAGAGCGTTCAAAATGCTTGCAAGGGATGCGTATTTCGTGTGTCTTGCCGAGGAAAACGGAACGAAAGGCAGAATCATCATGCCGATTGAGGAAATATCGTGGGACTGGTCATCAGAAAGCGACGAAGTGACAATCAGGTTCAGCAGGGAAATAATTCCCATGCTTATCGACCTGAAACGCAATTTCACTCAATACAATCTGAAAAACATAGCCGAACTGGAAAGCAGATTTTCAATCGCCGTGTACAAGCTCTGTTGTCTGTATCACAACAAATATCGGGGACTGAAAGCGAACGGCAAATACGACGTCGATTTGGAAGCGTACCGTGAACCCGTAATCAAGATAGCCGAATTGCGGAAGCTGACGAACACCGTCGACAAATACGCCAGCTTTTATAATTTTGAGCAGAGGGTGCTTTCCAAGGCGGTCGAAGAAATCAACGAAAAGACGAATTTGAAGGTGTCTTACAGAAAAATGTACGCAAGCAGAAAAGTTGTTGCGGTCAAATTTCAAATTTCTTCCGACAGGGAGGAACGAATTTTAGTAGCCGACGAGCAGAAGCGCATCAACGCCCAGGAAAAGGCTCAAGCCGTCATGGCAAGAGAAAGCTTTGCGCTTCTTTTGGGGAGCCGACTGCTGAACCCGCTTGCCGTGACCGATTTTGAACTGGTGGCGGGGCTTGACGAAATCACGAGTGCATACGACGAGTTTCTGAAGACACGCGACAAGTCAATGCTCATCAGACATCTTGACTACGTGAGGGCGCACATGCTCAACGAGCCGAAAGACCTCAGCACGTATCTGAAAACGGCTTTCGAGAACTGGCAGAAAACGCTTGCAAAGAAACCGAGCAAAAAAGCCGAATCCGAAAACGTAACGGATTTTGACGAACTGGCTCGCATTCAGAACGAAAAGGCGGTTGCCGAATCGGGATTGTCGGAAGAAGAATACGCAAAAAGAGAACTTGCGGAAATCGAGGAACTGAAAAAACGCATCAGAAAGCCGAAAGAAGACCGCTGAAAATCAGCCGATTTGCGATTTGAGGGAAATGATGATATGATGAACTTGTTGAGCTAATTGTATCAACATTCTTAAGGAGGGAAACCAAATGGAAGGAAGACTGAAAGTTGCTAAATGGGGCAACAGTCTGTCGGTCAGATTGCCGAAAACCGTTGCCGACCGCATGCAGGTTGAAGACAAAGACGAAGTAGAATTTAAAGTTGTCGGAAGAAGACTCGTGCTTGAACCTGATGATGAAACTGGCTTGCTGGCACGTATTTATCGAGAACATCCACTTGACTATGATATAGACACTGAACTTGTAGACAAAGGCGGAGCGGTGGGCGAAGAACCGTATTGAAAATAATCGTGCGAGCCGTCCGAAGGCATTATCAGCACGAAAATTTTTTTACGAAAGGAATGATAGCCTTGCAACATTTTGCAAAGCCATTGGGACGTGGAGACATCATTTTCGCGTCCAACGAGCCTAAACCGCTTTTGAATAACGAACAGAAAGGAGTGAGACCGTGGCTTGTCGTCAGCGTAAAAACGCTGAACAAAATGACCAGTTTCGTTTGGGCGATTCCGTTCACGTCAAAAGGAAAAGGACATCCCCTCGAAGTTGAGTGGGCAGAAAATACGAAAACGCAAGGATTCGTATTGTGCGACCAATTGACGACTTTGGACGTGCGACACAGAAAGTATTCTTTTGTGGAGCATGCCGATATCCCAACGGAAGTCATGGAAAAAATCCAAGCCGTTTTAGGAATCAAATAAAAAAAGCCTGTTCTTGAGAAAGGCAAGACAGGCGGGAACGTTATACTGCAACCAAAATCAGTATAACGTTTTTTTTATGCTTTCGCAACGATTTTTACGTCATACGTCAGTCGACAGTCAGCCTGAGTTCGGCATGGCTTTGAGGAATTTGCATGGATTTTGCCGTCAGAAATCGGATGACCGTATCAGTTCGTGGTTTTTCTTGAAATCGTTTTTGCCCTGTCACCGCAAGGGATGCACCGCCTTTTGCGACCGAACCCCGTGCCGATTTTCCGAGGCTTCACGGGAACAGTCAAACGAGTCATTGATTGTTCGCCGACGTAGCCGATTTTTTTGAAATCGTGCAAGGGAAAATACAGAAAAACCGCCTAGCCGAAACTAGACGGTGGTTAAAGTCGCTAAACCGTGCTATAATATATACAGCATTAGTGAATATACTATATTCGACAATTAGGCTGATAGTCTAGCAGGAGCGCTTTTTGTTCTGGTGTATTGCCGTACACCACCAGCCAAGCGCATTAGAGTACACCCTCAAGGATATCACCTCTAAATTAAACTTGTGCATTGGTGGCTGTCAATGCACTTTTTTATTATATCATGAAATTCATTTCTTATCAAGAAAAGCCCCGCTCCACTAAGGAACGGGGCTTTGCCTTTTTTATAAATGTCTTGTTTTTGCTGATTTTGTTCTGACGCTCTGAAATGCGTTCTAAGCGATTTTGACGATTTGCGGGCAATTATCCCGACCAAGAGCTTAAAACTCGTCAGAGAGGACGTCAAAGGGACAAAAGTCAACCGTAGGCGTTTTGACTTTCTGCCTAAGCAGTTCCGTTCTTCCCACCACAAAGAAACCTCATCAAGCAAAAGTTCGTCTGCATGGCTCATATGCATTGCTTATTTTTGCCGATTTCTTTCTGACGCTCTGAAATGCGTTCTGAGCGATTTTAACGATTTGCGGGCAATTATCCCGACCAAGGTTTTAAAATTCGTCAGAGAGGACGTCAGAGAGGTGAAAATCAACTGTAAGCTGTTTTGACTTTCTGCCTAAGCATGTTCATTCTCCCCACCACGAGGAAATCTCATCAAGCAAAGTTCATCTGCATGGTTCATCTGCATGGTTCATCTGCATGGTTCATCTGCATTGCTTGCGTTCACGGGTATACGAGTTGTTTTTGCTGATTGAGCAGTTCCACCTTCCGCTGATGATTAATTCAGTAAAAATGACTGGTTCTTCTCTTGAAAATAAAAACAAAATTTTATTTTTTTCACACCTACACACGTTTATATATTTATATATATTATATATATAATAATTAT
>ERZ791702.659-NODE-659-length-11668-cov-3.17317_pt1 | contig 11668 bp, 7 predicted proteins | sample MGYA00510050_ERZ791702 | MGnify/ENA primary metagenome ERZ791702 (study PRJEB30046, sample SAMN00715230) | human gut metagenome | study: EMG produced TPA metagenomics assembly of the A metagenome-wide association study of gut microbiota in type 2... | reverse complement strand
GATCTATGCCCATGCCCGGAAAACGATGGCGGATTCGGGCAACCCGACCCAGTGGGGTGACAGCTATCCGCCGCAGGAGATGCTGGAAGAAGACATCGACTCCAACCGGCTGTTCGTCTATATGGTGAACGGCCGTCTCGAGGCGGTGTTTGCCTTCATCCTCGGGCCGGACCCCACCTACGCGAAAATCGAAGACGGCCAGTGGCTCAACGATGAGGTGCCTTACGGCACTATCCATCGGCTGGCCTCGGCGGGTGACCGCAGGGGCGTGGCGTCTGAGGTCATCGCATGGTGCCTCGAGCACTGCGAGAGCCTGCGGGCCGACACCCACGCCGACAACAAGATCATGCAGCATCTTCTCGAGAAGAACGGCTTTGTCCGCTGCGGTATCATCCATGTGGAAGACGGCACGCCCCGCGTCGCCTATCAGAAGCTGTCGGCCACCGTACACATGCAGGAAGAATAAGGAGGGACTGGCATGAAGATCACACAGGTAAAGCTGGGCCGCATCTCGACCCCGCTCCGCGTCCCCTTCAAGACAGCGCTGCGCACCGTGAGCAGCGTGGAGGACGTCATCGTTGAGCTGCACACCGACACCGGCGCGGTGGGCTACGGTGAGGCACCTCCCACCGGCGTCATCACCGGCGACACCACCGGTGCCATCATCGGCGCCATCCGCGACCACATCGCCCCGGCCATCCTGGGCCGCGGCCTCGACGAGTTCGAGGATCTGACCGCCGCCGTGCAGAAGGCCCTCGTCCACAACACCAGCGCCAAGGCTGCCGTGGATATGGCCCTGTGGGACCTGCTGGGCCAGAAGTACAGCGCCCCGGTCTACCGGATGCTGGGCGGCGCGCGCAGCAATATCGTGACGGACATCACCATCAGCGTCAACCCGCCCGAGAAGATGGCCCGGGACGCCCGCACCGCCATCCAGCGCGGTTATGACTGCCTGAAGGTCAAGGTGGGCATCGACCCGGAGCTGGACGTGGCCCGTCTGGCTGCCGTCCGCGAGGCCGTGGGCAAGGACGTCAAGCTCCGCATCGACGCCAATCAGGCGTGGAATGCAAAGCAGGCTGTCCGCATCCTCGACCAGATGCAGGAGAAGGGCCTGGACATCGAGTTCGTCGAGCAGCCTGTCCCGGCGGCTGACCTCGAGGGGATGCAGTACGTCACCCGCCACGCCAGCGTGCCGGTACTGGCCGATGAGAGCGTGTTCAGCCCGGCGGACGCCCTGCGCATCATGCAGACCGGCGCAGCCGACTTTGTGAACATCAAGCTGATGAAGTGCGGCGGCATCACCAATGCCCTCCGCATCGCCTCGGCGGCAGAGGTCTACGGCGTGGAGTGCATGATCGGCTGTATGCTGGAAGCCAAGATCTCGGTCAACGCAGCCGTGGAGCTGGCCTGCGCCAAGAAGATCATCACCAAAGTGGACCTGGACGGCCCGGTGCTCTGCAGCGAGGACCACATCCTCGGCGGCGCGGTCTTCGACGAGAAGAATATCACCGTTTCGGATGCACCCGGCATGGGCATCCAGGGTTTCGTCCCCAGCAAAGTGACCTATCTGGACGACTGAAAAATCAGAAAAAATAAATAAGAATGACTATCCCCCGGCAGACAAACTCTGCCGGGGGATTTTTCTGCCCTAAGCGGTGAAATATTTCAGATATGTATTTCTGTGGCGCACACATAAGGCGGCGCGGAGGAGGGGCGAAAACGAAAAATCTGCCGAAGCAGCCCGAAAAATTCACTGAAAACCTTTGACTTTTCTTCCGTGTGTGCTATAATAACAACTGTCTTCGGGTAAGAGACAGGAAAAGTGTGCGTCGAGGACGCACAAATACAGAGGAGTGTTTTATATGATGAATGGTGCAAAAGCCATTGCGAAGAAGTACAATGAGGTCAGCCTCATCCTTCGCATCGTCGTCGGTCTGGTCATCGGCGCGGTGCTGGCGCTTGCGGTGCCGGGTGCAGGCTGGGTCGGCGAGCTGGGCAGCCTGTTCGTCGGCGCACTGAAGGGCATTGCTCCGGTGCTGGTGTTCGTCATCGTGGCGAGCGCACTGGCACAGGGCAGCTCCAAGCTGGACCGCCGCTTCGGTACGGTCATCTGGCTGTACATGCTCACCACCTTCCTTGCGGCTGCTATCGCTTCAATCACCAGCTTCATGTTCCCTGTGTCGGTCGTTCTGGCAGACGCTGCCCAGTCGGACGTGGTGCCGCAGGGTCTGGGCGAGGTGCTGGGCACCCTGCTCACCAACTTCGTCGCCAACCCTGTCAGCTCTCTGATGAGCGGCAACTACATCGGCATCCTGTTCTGGGCCTGCATGTTCGGCCTTGCCATGAAGAACATCGGCTCTGACACCACCAAGAAGTTCCTTGCCGATACCGCCGACGCTGTGTCGCAGGTGGTGCGCTGGATCATCAATCTGGCTCCCTTCGGCATCATGGGTCTGGTGTACACCAATGTGGCCGGCAACGGTCTGGCCATCTTTACCCAGTACGGCAAGCTGCTGGCCCTGCTGGTGGGTACCATGCTCTTCATGGCGTTCATCGTTTCGCCCTTCATCATGTTCCTCTATCTGCGCTGCAACCCGTATCCTCTGGTGTTCCGCTGCCTGAAGGAGTCCGGCCTGACCGCTTTCTTCACCCGCAGCTCTGCGGCCAACATCCCCGTCAACATGGCCCTGTGCGAGAAGCTGGGCCTCGATAAGGATATGTATTCCGTCTCCATCCCTCTGGGCGCTACCATCAATATGGATGGTGCGGCTATCACCATCACCATCATGACGCTGGCTGCGGCCAACACGCTGGGCATCCCCGTGACCCTGCCTGCCGCCATCGTCCTGAGCGCCATGTCCGCTCTGGGTGCCTGCGGCGCTTCCGGCGTGGCCGGCGGCTCTCTGCTGCTCATCCCCATGGCCTGCTCCCTGTTTGGCATCTCTAACGATGTGGCCATGCAGATGGTCGGTGTCGGCTTCATCATCGGCGTGATCCAGGACTCTGTGGAGACTGCGCTGAACTCCGCCGGCGACGTGGAGTTCGCCGCTACCGCCGAGTATCATCAGTGGCTCAAGCAGAGCAAGCCCCTGCCGGACTTCCTGAAGTAATTGCCTTCCTTCTTTCTTCGTGTATGTTCATAACGCAGAGCGAAAGCCCTGAAAAAAGACCAGCATTGCATCCGCAACGCTGGTCTTTTTTGCGTGTGTAAGGGATCAGAAGAAGAACCCGAAAATCAGGCGAAGCTTAGAACGGGAAAAGGTCCTTGACCTTGTTCCATACCGCTTTCAGGCCGGAGCCGGAAGCGGAGAAAACGCCGTTGGTCGTCAGCTGGATATCGCTGAAGGTGACATTTGCATTGCGTGCCACATAGAAGCCGACATAGATGTAATCGGAATCAATGGCGGTCAGTGCGTAGTCGAAGCCTGTGGAAGCCGTCTCGTTGTCGCCGTAGATCAGAGTGAAACCGTCTGCCGTGCCGATGAGCTTCAGGTCAACGGTGTCGCCTGCACCGTACTTGACAGTCGCAGCCGGGCCGTCGTACAACTCACCGCTCTTGCGGCCGAAGCAGTTGATCGCACCCTGATTCCGGGTGCCGACGGCGACATAATCGCCGATGGGGTCGGAGATGCTGGTATCAATATACATCTCATCACGGGCCATCAGGCCGAAGGAGACCTGATTGTTTTTTGCCAGTGAGTTGACGGTGGCCTTTGCGGTCAGAGTGAAGTTGGTGCCTGCAGGCAGCTTGACGTAGTACATCATCAGGCCGTCCACCGTGGACGCGATCTTACCGCGGTTGTTGGTGACGCCGAGGGTGATGTTTTGGCCGTCAACTGTTGCGGTGAAATCGCCGCCGGAGATTTTAACATTGCCGAAGACGGAACCATTCCAGACGGTGCCGTTGGCGTCGGTAAAGGCCGGCCAGAGCGTGCTGTTCTCGGTGGGAGAGACATAGCTGGAAGGAACGTAATCCGGGTTTGCGGCATCGCCGTAGAACTGCTTGTAGGTGGGCTTTTCCTTGTGTTTGCTGTACGCGCCCAGCGGCGTGTCGATGGTGAGCTGGTCGATGAGCCATGCGTTCAGCTTTGCACCATAGCTGTTGGTGTGGGTCAAGTCAAGACCGGTGGGAACCAGATTGCCCTTTTTGCCTTCTTTTGCGCCGGTAAAGCTGTGGGTGTACTGAGCCTTTTTGCCCATCGTGATGTTCTCGTTGATGGTGGCATCGGTCAGATCCACGCAGATGAGGTGCAGCTCGCTGCACATATCACGGATGGCCTGTGCGTAATAGCCGCCCTCATAGACGGTGTCGCCAATGGTGACGGTCTGGGTCTTGTGGCCGGAAGCACTGTCGTAGCTGGCCTTGGTGTTCTCGTTCGTCAGGCGCGCAATAGGCGTGCAGACGACCGGGATGACACCGCGCTCCAGAGCAGGCTGGATGTAGTTGACATAGAGGCTGTTGGCAAAGGAGCCTTCGGTTTTGTAGTCGCCGTTGGGGTTGGTGTAACGGGCAGGCTCGGTCTTCTCGTCATTGTGGCCGAAGCCGATGATGAGGAACTTGTCGCCGGAAGCGTCGCCCAGAGCCGGAACGGTATCGGAACCGTTCATCAGGGTATTGTAGCTGCTCATGCCGGTAAAGTCCTTGCTGGACGCACCGGAGACAGCCAGATTGTAGACATCTGCGTTGAAGTAGTTCGCAATCTCCTCACCGTAGCCTTCACGCGGCAGATAATAGCTGTCGTCGAAAGCGGAAACGGTGGAGTCGCCGACGACCCAGATGGTCGCCTTGGCCGCCTCGGGCTGACCCCATGCGGAACCGCGTGCGCCTGCATCGGTGGCGGCCAGACCCTCAGCGGTCAGCAGGAGCAGGCCGTGCATATTGATGCTGCCGTCTGCGTTCCGGGTCGGAGCAACGGAGGTGTCGAGGCTCTCAAACCAGCTCTCCTTCACCGTGACGGTGTTGGTGGATTTGTTGTGGCTGGTCTGGGTTTCGGAATCCCAGTAGAAGTTGTTCGGGCCGTAGACAGCGGTGCTGCTCTGGCTCTGGAGGGCCAGCTGCTCCTTGCCGTCGGTACCCTTGCGGAAGGAGATGACACCGTCGGCGGCATAGTCGGTCACAGCGGACTTGTTGCCGGTGTAGAGCGCGACGTTATAGCCCTCGTTGTTGTAGGAAGTGGAGCTGTAGACCTTGACGTCCGGGCAGGAGTTGGAGTCGATGCCCTTGGCGGCGTTGTCGTAGGAGATGGAGTTGAGGAGCTTGTGGTTGCCGGGCAGATTGGTGCCGCCCATCTTGAAGCCGTTGCCGTTGCCTGCCGCGATGGTGACAGCAACATTGCTGAAGCTCAGGTTGCCGTCGTCGTCACAGGTGACGGTCGGGAACTGGAGCGACTGCTTCTTGACCGGCTCTGCAGCCAGCATCAGATAACCGTTCTTGTAGGCGACGCAGTTCTGGATGGTGACCGCGCCGATGGAACCGGTTGCAGCCTTTGCGAAGAGATCCCAGCCGTCATCGGCGTTGTAAGCAGCGATGCAGCCGTCGAAGACGTTGCCCTCGCCGGTGGTCAGTTTGGCGGCAAAGCCGTCGGCGTCTTCCATCGCGCGGTCTGCGTTGTTCATGGAGGTGCAGTTCTTGATGGTGTTGTGGCTGGGCCACAGAGCCTTGTTATCAGTGGACAGGCCGGAGACCTGCAGGCCGGTGTTGCCGTTGTTGTAGAAATTCATCTGCTCGAGGACGCAGTAGCTGCCGGCCAGCTGCATACCCTTCGCGCCGTCTGCGGTGTTGGTGATGTTGAGCTTGCTGATGTTCCAGTAATTGCCCCAGACACTGAAACCAGTGCCGACGCCGCCGAAGTCCAGCGTTGCGTACTTGCCGTCAGCAGTCGTCATGGTGATGGGAGCTTCTGCGGTGCCGTCGCGGCCGCGCTCGACTTTCAGCTCACCGGTCAGATGGTAGGTGCCGCTTTCCAGCTGGATGGTCTGGCCTGCTGCGGCGTAGTTCAGCGCGGTCTGAATGTCAACTGCGTCTTCCGCACGGGTGCCATTGTTAGCTGCGCTGCCGTCCGGGGTGACGACGATGATGCCGTTCGCGCCCAGAGTACGGAGCGAAACCTTCTTCTCGATAGCAGCGGAATCGTAGCTGCTCAGCTTTTCGTACGCGCTGATAGCGTAGTTTTTGTCCGGGGTGAACTTGACCTTAAAGGTGGTATCGCCGGTCACGGCGTAGCTCTTGGAGAAGGGCTCACCTGCCTTGATGTCCACATTTTTGTCCACGACCACACCGTTTGCGGAGACGGTCGCTTTGCCGTCGGCGTTGGCCTTGAACACCAGTTCATAGCTGTCACCGGTGCAGGTGGCAGGGCTGGTGATCTGGTAAACGGGGGCAACATAGCTGGTAGGCTGGAGCGTCCACTCGGAAGCGTTCCACGTGCTCGTGGTGTAGGTGATGTTGGAGAAGGTCACGTTCATGCCGCGCGCCGCCGCAAAGCCTAGATAAGCTTTGTTGGCTTCCTGCACGGTCATGGGGTCGTCCAGCTCTGCGTACTTGGAGACGCTGGAAGCGGTGCTGTCCTTCGCCGAGATGTACAAGGTCGAAGAGCCGACGACGTCGCCGGTCGAGCCGTCGGCGTTGATGGCGTACTGGGTGGCGACGTAGCTGTTGCTGGTCTTGGCAAGGCTCACACGGTAGGTGTCGCCCTGCTTGATGGCCTGCGAGCTGAACGCCGCACGATTCGACTTGACGTCGTTGGAAGCAGCCGTCTCGTTGGAGATGATGCCGGTGTAGCTGCGGACGCCCACAGCGTCTTTGATCTCAACACCGTCCAGAGGGAGCTTGGTGCCGACGACAGAAATTTGATTCGAGAAATAGCTGCCGGAGCCGCTGATGCTGTCGCGCACCATGAGGGCAAATCCCTCCTGACCGTCCGGAGCCGGGTTCACATAATCGATGGTGACATCGGCCTGCAGATAGAAGTTCTGGGTGGTCGGGTCGATGGTGGTGTAGTAGAAGGACAGGCCGTCTGCCGGGGAGTCCGCGACGAACTTGCCGCCCTTCTTGTCGATGGTGCCATCATCTTTGATGGTGCAGGAGTTGAGGGTGACCTTGCCGTTGATGTCCGCGCCATCTGCGATGGTGTTGACTCCTGCTGCAGTGGAGGTGCCGAAGGCTTTGAACTGCCAGTCGCCCGATGCGGAGGAAGACCCCTCCGCAAACGTGGCCAGCGGTGTCATGCCCAGAAGCATCGCGCCTGCCAGCAGTCCGGCTACGGTGCGCCGGATGCTTTGCTTTGCGTTTCTCATAGAAACTCTCCTTTTCCTGCCGCCCTGCCGGAAAGCGCAATCTCCCCGTTGCGGTTGCGACACAATGTTGTATTCTAGTTTACATGATTCCTGCAACTTTACAAGATTTAATTGAAGATCGCGGGCAATTTCGGCGTTTGAAATAAACTTTTTAGGATTTTTTTGGAAGAAACGCTGAAATACGTCAGGGAGAAAGCAAACGAAAAACCTCTCCGTCATGGCTTCGCAATGCCACCTCTCCTACGGAGGAGAGGCTTTGACAGAGAGAAAAACTTTCTCTTTTTGCCAGAGGCTCCCCCTATCAGGGGAACTGGCGAGCGTAAGCTCGACTGAGAGGCTTGATGACAGCAATTCAACTTTTTAATGCAACAGCAACAGCGTTGAATTGCATATCGAAAAGATGTTGTTTGGATGCTGCACCAATTTCTTGACTTGCGATAAAGGCAGCGAGAACCTGTTACTCCAGCACCTTGGCTTTCTGCAGAGCGGTGATGATGAGGGGGATGAGCACCAGCTGTGCGATGATGCCCGGCACAGCGGTAAAGAGCGCACCGGACAGGAAGGCCGAGAACGGGAAGCTCGAGCCGGACAGGCCCGCCAGCACGAAGCGGACCGCGCCCCAGACGAGGCGGCCAGCCACCATGGCCGCCGCGAGGGTGGCGTAGGTCATGGGCAGGGTGTGCTTCACCCGGCGATAGAGCCAGCCGGACACGGCGCCGTAAGCTGCCAGCTCAAAAGCCATCGAAATGGCGATGGGGAACATCGGGGGCATCCCGAAGAGCACCGAGCGGAGCAGCGGGGCCGCAAAGCCCACAGCCAGACCCCAGGGTCCGCCCAGCACGAAGCCGCAGAGCAGGATGGGGAAATGCATCGGGCAGAGCATATTGCCTACCTGCGGCAGATGGCCCGTCACCATGGGCAGCACGAAGGCCAGCGCCAGAAAGAGTGCGGCCAGCACGACATTGCGGGCCGGAGAAGAGTTTTTGGTTTTCATCTGTTTCCTCCTGTGACTGCGCCGCAGAAAAACAGAAAAAAGGGGCCTGCCAGTCGGCTTGCAAGCCAACGGCAGACCCCTTCATGGCGTCTGTTTCAAAAATGCGGCGGCTGAAAATAGTGTAAGGCGGGCTTCGGCCCGCAGGCCCGGCTTCCTGCCGGAAATCGTGAAAATTATAGCAGAGTGCCGCAGGATTTGTCAAGACCGCTCCCGGACAGGCTGCAAATTGACCAAAAAAGAAAGCGTTTGGAGCAGTTTTTGACCGCCTGTGTACATTTTGCTGAAAGAAGCTTGACCTTTTTGCACAGAATAGATAATATAAACTTGAATTATAGCGCAATGGGGCGGCGGGAGCTGTGCCTTGCGCGGCTGTATACTTGCAACTTCTGAGGTTCATACGGGAGGACCATCATGACAAATGCAGAAAAGCTTACCCTTGCCAAGCACGCCTGTCACATCCGCATGGGCGTGATCGAGGGAACTCACAGCGCCAAGTGCGGCCATCCGGGCGGCAGTCTGGACATCGCCGAGGTGCTGTCTTATCTCTACTTCGTGGATATGAATATCGACCCCAAGGAGCCGAAAAAACCGGACCGCGACCGCTTCGTGCTCTCCAAGGGCCATGCAGCTCCGGCACTTTACGCCACGCTGGCCGAGCGCGGGTTCTTCCCGGTGGAAGACCTCAAGACCCTGCGCAAGATCGGCAGCTACCTGCAGGGCCACCCCAACATGAATGAGACTCCGGGCGTGGATATGTCCACCGGCAGTCTGGGTCAGGGCGTGTCTGCCGCCTGCGGCATGGCTCTGGGCGCAAAGCACAGCGGCAAGCCCATCAATGTCTACACCATCCTCGGTGACGGTGAGGTGGAAGAGGGCGAGTGCTGGGAGGCTTTCATGTTTGCCGCCCACTATAAGCTCTCCAACCTCTGCGTCATGCTGGACCGCAACCACCTCCAGATCGACGGCACCACCGAGACGGTCATGAACAGCGCCCCGCTGGAAGAAAAGCTCAAGGCGTTCAACTTCAACGTCCTGACCATCAACGGCCACGACTACGACCAGATCGAGTCCGCCATCAAGGCGTTCCACGCCGAGAACGACAAGCCCACCTGCATCATTCTGGACACCGTCAAGGGTACCGGCGTCTCCTTTATGACCAACTCTGTGGATTGGCACGGCAAAGGCCCCAACGACGAGGAGTACGCTGTGGCCATGCAGGAGCTGAACGCAGCCTACGCCGCGCTGGAACAGGAGGACAAGTAAGATGGCAGATGTAAAAATGATCGCTACCCGCGAGAGCTACGGCAATACTCTGAAAGCACTGGCCGCTGAGGGCCACGACGACCTGGTGGTCCTGGACGCCGACCTCGCTGCCGCTACCAAGACCGGTGTGTTCCGCAAGGCTCACCCGGATCGCCACTTTGACTGCGGCATCGCCGAGGCCAACATGATGGGCGTCGCCGCCGGCCTGTCCACCATGGGCTATGTTCCCTTCGTGTCCAGCTTTGCAATGTTCGCTGCGGGCCGTGCCTTTGAGCAGATCCGCAACTCCGTGGCCTACCCCCACCTGAACGTGAAGATCGGCGCTACCCACGGCGGCATCTCCGTCGGTGAGGACGGCGCTTCTCACCAGTGCTGCGAGGACTTCGCCCTCATGCGCAGCCTGCCCGGCATGACCATCATCTGCCCCGCCGACGACGTGGAAGCACGCGCTGCTGTCCGCGCCGCCTACGAGATGCAGGGTCCTGTCTACCTCCGCTTTGGCCGTCTGGCTGTTCCCGTGTTCCACGATGAGGCCAACTATCACTTCGAGATCGGCAAGGGCGAGCAGCTCACCGAGGGCAGTGATATTGCCATCGTGGCCACCGGCCTGATGGTCAACGAGGCCCGCAAGGCCGCCGAGACCCTGGCCGCCGAGGGCATCCACGCCCGCGTCATCAACATCCACACCATCAAGCCTCTGGATGAGGACATCATCCTCAAGGCTGCCAGGGAGTGCGGCAAGATCGTCACCGCCGAGGAGCACAACGTCATCGGCGGTCTGGGCGAGGCTGTCTGCTCCCTGCTCAGCGAGAAGCTGCCCACCCCTGTCCGCCGCGTCGGCGTGCAGGACAAGTTCGGCTGCTCCGGCCCCGCATGGGACCTGCTGAAGGAGTATGGTCTGGATGCTGCCACCATCTGCAAGACCGCAAAGGAAATGCTGGGCAGGTAAGCTCTTTCTCTGAAATAACGAACGCCGCTGTGCATTGCACGGCGGCGTTTTTTGCATCTCACAGAGCTTTTATCAGCTTTTCTCTCTCGGCGTACACCTCGGCGAAGACTTTGCGCAGGGTGCATATCTCGGGGCGGGGGTCATCCCGCAGGGTCAGCAGGCAGGTGTCCGGGATGGACAGATGCAGCGGGATGTGCCACCCGGCAGGGAAAGCCGGGTATATCATCGGGCAGAGGAACATCCCCCGCCCGGCCAGAAGCTCGGCGTAGACCGATTCGTAGTTTTCCACCATCCGCCAGACCGGTGTGGAATAGGGCATCCCCGGCTGCTTCTGGGCGAAATCCACCATATCCTGATAGAGGGGCTCGTAAAATATCTGCTGTCCGGCAAGGTCAGAAAGCTCGACGCTGCTTTGGCCGGAGAATGGGTGCTCCGGCGCGGTGATGAGGTAAAACCGGTTGCTGATGATGGTCTCACAGCGTATCTCTGGCGGCAGCGGGCCGAAGGGAAGGTAGAGCGCCGCGTCTGCCTCGGTGCAGAGCATGTGGTGGTAGCTGGAGGGGACAGGCGTGGTGTCCACTTTGAACTCATAGCCCGGCAGCGCGGCGTGGAGCCTCGCCATCAGGATGGGGTAGATGGGGTCCCGCTGCAAAAGCACCGGCGGCAGGCGGAGGGTCAGGGTGTGGTGGGTGCCGAAGCCTTTCAGCGCCGTGCGGGCGTTGAGGATGCCGCGGTAGATGTCTTCCGCATGGGGCAGCAGGGCGCGGCCCGCCTCGGTGAGGGCCACCTGCGTCGTCGTGCGGCGTCCAGCTCCTTTTCGAGGCTGCGTATCTGGTAGCTCAGGGCGGGCTGGGTGCAGTAGAGTTCCCGCGCGGCGGCGGAGAAATTCAGCGTCCGGCTCACGGTGAGAAAGCAGAGAAGCTGGTGCTCGTTCATGACAAAAAACTCCTTTCCGGCGGCGGGACATCCGTACAGCCTCAGTATAGCAGGAAATAGGGTACTTATAAAGCTTTTTTATCAGGATGCTTAAGATTTTTTAATTCCCTTTTACTTCGTTATATTTTATACTATCTCTCGGAAGAACGATTTTCTACCTGAAAACGTCGAAAGAAGAAAGAGCAAGGAGCATTCCAGATGAAAAAGATCTCTCGTAAAGGCTTCCTGAA
>ERZ791702.655-NODE-655-length-11720-cov-6.12816_pt1 | contig 11720 bp, 13 predicted proteins | sample MGYA00510050_ERZ791702 | MGnify/ENA primary metagenome ERZ791702 (study PRJEB30046, sample SAMN00715230) | human gut metagenome | study: EMG produced TPA metagenomics assembly of the A metagenome-wide association study of gut microbiota in type 2... | reverse complement strand
TTTGTACAATGCACCTGAAATGGTAGTGGGGTGCGATTTATAAAGAAATGGAATCTCTTCATATAATCAAGGGTTTGTGGAATTTATCAAATATCGGGGCGGAAAATTCTGATACAAGGATAAAGCTGGAATGGGATTCTTTGGGCAGAGTGGTAAAAGAGTGGCAGGATGCGCATTGGATTTCCAGCCGGTATGACGAAATGGGAGAAAGAATTGAGACAACGAGCAGTTTTGGTGCGAGCATTCTTACCCGCCGAAATGAAATGGGACAGGCAGCACAGGTTATAGCGTACATGGATAAGGAACGACCGTGGGAAGCTGCGATGGAGTACAATGCGCTAGGGCGGGAGACGAGCCGCATAGTTTCCGGCGGTGTTTACAGTAGCTGGGGACGCTGATACAGTATCAGGAAACGGACTGGAACTTCCTGAAAAGAATGGCGTCCCAGCTTGGGCTTCCATTAGTGCCGGATACCAGCTATTATTATCCCCGCTTTTACCTTGGATTGCCGGAAGGGGAGAAAAAGGAGCTGGGAGAAATCCTGTCCTGCGATATGTGCTTCGATGGACGTTATTATGCTGTCAGTGGAAAATGTCTGGTTGATAGGGAGGATTTCATTTGCTATGATGTTGTTACGAGGACAAGTCTGTCGCTGGGGGACAGAGTAACATATGAAGGCAGGGAGCTGCTTGTTTCTCGGAAAAAAACAGAACTGGCAGGAGGGGAGGTCATCTTTACATACCGCCTTGCGGGAAACAGTTATACATGGGTTCCATGGGAGGATAACCCGGACTATACGGGAATGTCATTTGTCGGATCCATTGTCGGAACGCAGGGGGAGCAGGTAGAAGTAGCATTTGACATTGACAAGACTGCGGCGGGCGGGAACCGTTATGGATTTGCCCCGGCGACGGGAAACCTGATGTACTGTATGCCGCAGAAGGGAACAAAAACATCATTATATATAGGAAATGGAGATGAGGCGCAGGGAATAGCGACAGGGTGTATCCGTACTAATGGAAGCACCTGTGAGGGGACGGGAAGTCCCGAGAAAAAAAGTTTCCGGTCAGAGCACGGAAAAGGAATGGATCTGTATCCGCAGCGAATGGGATTGGATGGCGGTGAAACGGGAAAGATTACATTTGAGGATGAAACGGGGACTACCATAGAAAGCAATGGCGGGCTTGTTCTGATGGCAAAAGAGGGAATCCGGCTGGAGAGCATGACAGGGATTGCCATGCAGGGAATGTCGGATATCATGGCATTGTACGCAGAAGGGGCATCCAGTCTTTGTGTGAATGGCAGTGTGGATATGCTGGGGAAGATGACAGGCCTGGCGGGGACAGTATATCAAAAGTATGATCCGTTTGAGGACGCACCTCAGGAGGGTGAATTTGACTGGGGAGGATTTGCAAGAAATCTTGTCATGGGGCTTGCTGTAGGAGCTGCCTGCATAGCTTTAGCTGTATTTTTGCCGGGGATAGGAACAGTTGCTGCGGGTGCATTGTTTGGTGCAGGAATGGGAGCAATTTCAGCATCAGTTGTAGGAGCGGTGAATGATTACTCCAGTGGAAATGTCAGAAGTCTGGGAGAAGCAACTAGAGATATGGTGATTTCCATGGTTACTGGGGCTATTACTGGCGCAATTGGTGCGGCATTTCCAGCATTAAATTGGGTTGGAGAAGGGCTGGTAGATCTTGGAAGTGGCGTACTGACTAGAGGAATGTATGCGCTTGTTGATTCCAACATGTCTATAGAGGAGAAACTAGCGTATGCGTTTGACTGGAAACAGATGGGGGCAGATTTCCTTACTGGTGTGGCAATACACTTTGTATTTAAAGGCATAGATGAACTAAGGACTGGTAAAAAAACGGCATATCGTGGTCAGTATTCATTTGATATGAACGGAAATGAGGTTTCTTGCATATCTGATTTTTATGACATTGAAAATTTGGCAGCTATAGAGGATGCAAGATTTTATAATGAACCTACATTTTATAAGGTAGAAGTTGGTGGTAATCAAAGTGTATATGTTTCGACAGGGAATATAAGGCAAAGTCAATTTGCGGAAATTGTAAATCAATCTTCTGGAGATATTTCAATAGTTTCTGGTATGCATGGAGGACCAGATGGATCATTACTGAGCGAGTATAATGGTGTTTCGGGAAAACAATTATTGAACGAAGATTTAAAAGTATGGGGGGATTCACTAAATATAAAAATATACGATGTAAGTAAATTGAGCTCAGAAGAATTGAAATCAGTTATAAAATCAAGTGACATTACAATATGTGGTTGGTGTTTTAGCGAAAGAAGCAAATTATTATTAGAAGCACTTGGTTGCTTATAACGCGAAATGATAGATACTTTTCTTTTGGTGAGTGCTATTTTATGTTAAATTATATAAATATCTGATTTGTATACGAGGAGAGAGAATAATGAATTCTGATATGACAAAGTATTGTTATCAACATTTTGAAAATGCATACAATATTGGGTGGAATGTAAATTTTGATAGTACAGTGGAAAGTAAAGAGACATTTGATTCAATATTCATAGAAAAGCTGACTTTATATTGTGAGAATCCATTAAATAGCGATTTGAATGGTGTATGTCGTGAAACAGAGATTGATGGAAAAAAGTATGTAAAAGGGTTTGGAGAAATACGCATCATTGATTTAAAAAAGAAAATAAGATATGCGGCGCCAAATGTTATTATAGATGATATATTAAATGGAAAATATATACCGCCAATAGAATTTGTCGATGCAGTTTTAACAGGACCGACTTTTGATTCTGAAGAATATCAGGAATTTTATTTAAATTATTCGGAAAAAAACTTTTGGGGAGAAAACGAAGAAAATTTAAAAAAAATAGTTAAGGTATTGGAATTGGCAGGAGATTTTGAAGGCTTTAAAGATTATATTTTGAATAACGATTTGATAAATATAGTTGTCCCTAAAGGTTCGTTACTTAATTATACAATCACAGAAGGGAAAGAAAAGGAAGCACTTTGGCTTATTGAAAATGGTATAGATATTAATGCTTTTGACGGTTTGGAACTTATGACGGCAATAAAAAAGAACAACAATATAATTGCAAAAAAATTAATAGATGAAGGTATTGTTATTAACAGTAGAGAGATGAAAGATAATCCTTTAGTTAGTGCGATTCGTTTTTCAAATGCCTTTCTTGTAGAGGAACTTATGAAAAATTACAGGAATTTGATAGTAACTTATTCAAACGAATATGTAAGAAATTGTAGTGTTTTAGATATTGCTGAAAGAACGAAAAATGAAAAAATAATAAATATAGTTAAGAAGTATTTAGTATGATCTATTGATGTTAATATAAATTCAAAAAAATTGATAATAGTTGTTTTTCAGGTTTAAGTTCGTAAGAGAATAATAATTTTTTGATATGTTTATAAGTTTGGAGAACCAGTGACAACTGATATTCCAATGTTACGTGATGGAACAGTTTATGAAGTTTATATTATAAGAAAAAATGGTGATTGTAGTAAAAATGAAATTAAAGCGATTGAGAAATTATGTAATGTAAATTATATCAAAGCGAGGGTAAATTGGTAGACAAAGTGTTTTTATTGCGGAAGGGGACGCATATAAGATGAAAGATTTGACCCAAGCAATATCAATTTATGAAGTAAGACCTTGGTACTCATACTAATATATTTTACCTGCTTCGTTAGGTCAGGAAGAATAGGAGAGGCTTATGGCAGAAGGATTACAAAGGAGAATTGAATATTCCGATTTAAAATTTATCAGTTCCTTTGCCATGGAAAAGATCCTTGATTTTCAGACATGGGAGGTTCCAGGGGAACATGCCAGAGGAAACTTTCGACTTCTGTTGTCAGAAAATGAGATAGGCATAAACAGCATGAATGCACCCATACAGCTTTTGGGGCAGGGGAATACTGCGGGAGCGTTGTTCAGCGGATATCCGGAAAAGGTGGAAATCAAAGAAGAAAGAGGATACAGGATTGCAGACATACAGGCTGTGTCAGGAACAATTCTTTTAGATCAGAAAAAAAGTAACCGGGTATTTCAGAAAAAAGTACAGACTTATATGGGGATTGCCAGTATCGTAACAGCAGATACCGAGCACAGTGCCTGCATACTGCCAGGGAGCGACATGCGGACCGGAGGGACGCTGATACAGTATCAGGAAACGGACTGGAGATTTCTGAAAAGAATGGCGTCCCAGCTTGGGCTTTCATTAGTGCCGGATACCAGCTATTATTATCCCCGCTTTTACCTTGGATTGCCGGAAGGTGAAAAAAGGGAATTGGGAGAAATCATTGCCTGTGATCTCTGTTTTGATGGGAGATATTATGCAGTCAGTGGAAAATGCCTTGTTGATAGGGAAGATTTCATTTGTTATGATGTTGTTACGAGGACAAGCCTGTCGCTGGGGGACAGAGTAACATATGAAGGAAGGGAGCTGCTTGTTTCTCGGAAAAAAACAGAACTGGCAGGAGGGGAGGTCATCTTTACATACCGCCTTGCGGGAAACAGTTATACATGGGTTCCATGGGAGGATAACCCGGACTATACGGGAATGTCATTTGTCGGATCCATTGTCGGAACGCAGGGGGAGCAGGTAGAAGTAGCATTTGACATTGACAAGACTGCGGCGGGCGGGAACCGTTATGGATTTGCCCCGGCGACGGGAAACCTGATGTACTGTATGCCGCAGAAGGGAACAAAAACATCATTATATATAGGAAATGGAGATGAGGCGCAGGGAATAGCGACAGGGTGTATCCGTACCAATGGAAGCATCTGTGAGGGGACGGGAAGTCCAGAGAAGAAAAGTTTCCGGTCAGAGCATGGGAAAGGAATGGACCTGTATCCGCAGAGCATGGGATTAGATGGCGGGGAGACAGGAAAGATTACCTTTGAGGATGAAACAGGGACTACCATAGAAAGTAATGGCGGACTGGTCCTGATGGCAAAAGAAGGAATCCGGCTGGAGAGCATGACAGGGATTGCCATGCAGGGAATGTCGGATATCATGGCATTGTATGCAGAAGGGGCATCCAGTCTTTGTGTGAACGGCAGTGTGGATATGCTGGGCAGGCTGGCAGGAATATCAGCCAGTAAGTATACTGGGTATCCGCCCTATGATGATGCACCTAAGGAGGGTGAATTTGACTGGGATGGATTTACGAGAAACCTTGCAATCGGTCTTGGAGTAGTTGCAGTATGTGCCATTGGTGCCGCAATTAGTATAGCAACGCTTGGAGCTGGAAGTATTTTAGCCGGGGCGTTTATAGGTGCGGGTATTGGTGCATTATCTACGACAGCGATGAAAGCAGGAGAGGAGATTTCGACGGGAAATGTCCGAAGTGCAGGAGAAGCTTTACGGGATGTAGGAATATCGGCTGTCAGTGGTTTTATAACAGGGGCAATTGGAGCAAGATTTCCAGGAATGAACCATTTGGTAGAGGGTGTTGTGGATACAACGGTATCAGCAGGTGAAAGACTTGCGTATGCAGTCTTTGATGACAGTATGTCATGGGATGAGAAGTGGGCATATGCTTTTGATCCAGGACAGATGGTGGCAGATTTTGTAACAGGTGTTGTCATAGGAGAAATCCTTGATGGGATAATGGCAGCAACACAGAATAAGTTACGAAGTATTTTTGTAAATTATGATGCTACGATGTGTGAGGCTCTTGAGAGTGGTAGTAAGGGTGGTACAGATGTAAGAAATAGACAAGGAAGACCAGTTTTGGCGACGGAAAAAACTTTAGATATGGCATTGGATCCTGAAACATATGCAAATACCATAGCAGAAAAATACGGAATAAATTTGAGAGGATCAGGTCAGAGCATAACTATCAAATATAATGCAGATCTAAGGCCAGGCATATATGGAAGAACAACAGCTGCCAATCCATATGTTATAGAGATTGGATCAGATGCTTTGGTGAGTGAAGAAGAACTTGCAAATACAATTGCACATGAATTAAACCATGCGCGTGATTTTATAAGAGGTGGCATTGCGCCTGAATCTTCAGCATATAGTTCTGGTAATGCATTATCAGATTACATTATGGGAGGAAGATAAATGTGGAAAGATAATGATGATAAAATTATGGGGATTTTGGATAGTATTGAAACTCAAAATAAAGGATGCTTTCCAGTAGTTTGCCCTATTTGTGGGGAAAAGGATGGACATCTATATTTTCACAGAAATAGAGATGGAGATGAAAAAGGAAGTATGTGGGTATGGTGCGGTAAATGCTATCATTTTGCACATGCTTTGTGCCGTCTGCCTAAATGGTGGAAAAATCTGGATAAAATAAATTTTGAAGAGTTAACAAGCTATCCTAATCATTTGGAAGAAAATAAGTTTTGTATTGATGAATGGATAAATAAACTGAATGCTTTATATAATCATTGAAAAATAAAATTATGAAAAGTTGTAGAATATTTATTTTGACTTATGCTGCGAGTCTGTGAAACTTTTTCTGTAAATAGGTATTAGCTGATAGGTCTTCTATGATAAAATCTAAATCATAGGAGGCCTATTATTATGGCAAGAGAAGCTCTAGTTTTTTAACCTGATCTGTATCAATAGTGTAGCCTTTGATGGCTTCGATGATTTCATCAGACTTGGATTTAGCCCCTTTCTTTATGAGTTTGCGAACAGCTTTTTCGTCCATGGAATCGGCAGTATGCTCCAATAGAGAAGAGATGATTTCAGTTGCTGTCTTGCCAAAAGGATCAGAAAGAACACTGGCAATGCCGACATTGGAAATGGTCATACAGTTCTGGATGCGATTCTTCTCGGAAGACTTCATGCAGACCAGCTTGAAACGGTATCTGGAAAGTTCCCTAAGCTGACGAAAATCTTTTGGAGGAATAAAGGAACATCTGACAAGATCAAATTTGTAGAGGTCAGCAATCCATTTAGAATCCTTTTTGTCCGTTTTCTTGCCTTTAATGGCTTTGACATACTTCGGATGTGTAAGGCAGACATTAATATAGGTCAGGCTCCCTCTCAGATCAATAGAAGTGAGTTTAACAGTTGGAGAAGAGGATACTGGGAGTGGCGAAGTCATAATTTAGATTAAAGGAGAAATCAATGGATATAAGTTTAGTAGCTAAAATGAAAAAATATGATGAGTTTATTTCTTGTTATAACGAAGGAGATGAGAAAAAATTATATAAAGGAAAATCATTATTATTTTATTCATTATCTAATAATGATGCAGAAAGCCGTTATTTAATAACAGATTTTTTACTTAATAAAGGTGCTGAAACTAATGTGATAAATGAATGTGGCGAAAATTTATTACATATTCTGTTGTCAAGGACAAATCACAATATAAAACAAACTGCAGAGTTGTGCCAAAGATTAATTAAAAATGGAGTAGATATTAATCAATTAGATAAAAAGGATAGATTGCCATTACAATATGTGGTTAATATGAAATATACTGATGAGGAACTCGAGCCATTATATCAAATTTGGTTTACACAAAATAATGTTTTAGTTAATCACAAGAATGCGTGGGGAAAAACACCATTGGAAATTGCGGAGAAAATGCCTTATAGAGCAAGTTTACTAGAAAGGATGAAAAAGTATGAGTGAATTAGTAACTTTTATTTCTAATGCTGGTGGAAGTATTGTTTCAAAAAATATATTATCCCATAAGGGAAAGTTGAGATGGTGTGTTAGAGAAGAAGCTATAAATGATGTAGATAATGGATGGAGGTTTTTTGCGGATATTGATACAGAAGAATATTTGAGTAAAGCTGATAATATGTGTATATGTGATTTTAATACTGTAGCAAATATAGAACCAGCAATTTTGGCAATATATGATTGCAAAGTTGGAACTGATATAGAATTGATAGAGGAGAATGGAAAGAAAGTTTTTTTAGATAGTAATACGGGAGAAAGAATTAAATCATAGTATTTACTTTTGAATAACTATTAATAAATTCAAAATTATATATATGTCTATTGGAGCGGCTTATGGCAGAAGGATTACAAAGGAAAATTGAATATGCCGATTTAAAATTGATCAGTTCCTTTGCCATGGAAAAAATTCTTGATTTTCAGACATGGGAAATACCGGGGGAACATGCCAGGGGAAGCTTCCGGCTTCTGCTGGCAGAAAATGAGACTGGCATAAACGGGATGAATACACCCATCCAGCTTTGCAGGAAGGAAAATGCTGCTGGAGCATTGTTCAGCGGATATCCGGAAAAAGTGGAAATTAAAGAAGGAAGTGGATACAGGGTTGCAGACATACAGGCAGTATCCGGAACAATCCTGTTAGATCAGAAAAAATGCAACCGGGTGTTCCAGAAAAGAGCACAGACCTATATGGGAATTGCCAATACCGTAACAGCAGACACCGAGCACAGTGCCTGTATACTGCCGGGGAGTGATATGCGGACCGGAGGGACGCTGATACAGTATCAGGAAACGGACTGGAACTTCCTGAAAAGAATGGCATCCCAGCTTGGACTTCCGTTAGTGCCAGACATCAGCTATTATTATCCCCGTTTTTACCTTGGTCTGCCGGAAGGGGAGAAAAAGGAACTGGGGGAAATCCTATCCTGCGATATGTGCTTCGATGGACGTTATTATGCTGTCAGTGGAAAATGTCTGGTTGATAGGGAGGATTTCATTTGCTATGATGTTGTTACGAGGACAAGTCTGTCTTTAGGTGACAGGGTAACATATGAAGGCAGGGAGCTGCTTGTTTCCCGGAAAAAAACAGAACTGGTAAGAGGGGAGGTCATATTTACATACCGCCTTGCAGGAAGCAACTATACGAGGGTTCCATGGGAGGATAACCCGGACTATACGGGAATGTCATTTGTCGGATCCATTGTCGGAACGCAGGGGGAGCAGGTAGAAGTAGCGTTTGACATTGATAAGGCTGCGGCAGGCGGAAACCGCTACGGATTTGCCCCAGCGACAGGAAACCTGATGTACTGTATGCCGCAGAAGGGAACAAAAACAGCATTATACATAGGAAATGGAGATGAGGCACAGGGAATAGCGACAGGGTGCATCCGTACTAATGGAAGCACCTGTGAGGGGACGGGAAGTCCCGAGAAAAAAAGTTTCCGGTCAGAGCACGGAAAAGGAATGGATCTGTATCCGCAGCGAATGGGATTGGATGGCGGTGAAACGGGAAAGATTACATTTGAGGATGAAACAGGAACCACCATAGAAAGCAATGGCGGACTGGTTCTGATGGCAAAAGATGGAATCCGGTTTGAGAGTATGACCAGGATTGCCATGCAGGGAATGTCGGACATCATGGCACTGTATTCAGAAGGGGCATCCAGTTTTTGCGTAAATGGCAGTGTGGATATGCTTGGCAGGAGGACAAGTCTGGCGGGAACGGTATATCAGGGGTATGATCCATTTGAGGATGTACCTCAGAAGGGTGAGTTTGACTGGGGAGGATTTGCAAGAAATCTTGTAATGGGTCTTGCGGTAGGAGCCGCCTGCATAGCTTTGGCTGTATTTTTGCCGGGAATAGGAACTGTTGCTGCAGGAGCACTATTCGGTGCAGGAATGGGGGCAATATGTCAAACTGTATATAAGGCAAGCGGAGAGTTGGAAAGCGGAAATGTCAGAAGTGCAGAAGGGGCATTAAGGGATGTTGTAATTTCCGCAGCGGCAGGTGGATTTACTGGAGCCTGCGTAGTTGCTTTTCCAGTAACAGTTTTTTTTAGTGGAGAGATTTATGCAGGGATTAGTCTGACTGGTCGTGTAGCGTGGGCACTTGGAGATGGTTCCATGGCTAATGAGAAAAAGATGGCGTATATTCTTGATATGGAACAAATGGCAGTAGACTTCTCTATAGGAGCGCTTCTCGGAATAATTGTACCAGAGACGGTGGGAAGAAACGTTGCAAGTAATGTGGCAGGGAATCCGCATAAAAATGGTAATTATGGAAGCCCCTATAAAGTTGATAGTCTTTTGGATGGAAGACCTGAATTATCAGGAACTACGAGAGATAAATTACTGACTACGGTGCAAAATTCTGAATTAAGAAAAATAGTTAATGAACTTTATAGACCAGGGGCAACTGTAGGAGATGGAGGGACGGCAGCCATGCTCGTAGAGGAGTTTAACAATGGTTCATCAACACATTTAATAAAAGCAATAGAAAGATTAAAACAGCTAAAAAATTTGGCGAGATCAGGTAAATTAGGACTTAATGATTTAGATGTAGTGGAGGCCTTGATAGATGATTTAGAATATGCCATAAGTTTATTTAATTGATTTGGAGGATATAAATGTGAATAAAAATGTAAAAGAGTTTTTTGAGAAAATGCAAGAATTTTTTCCATCAACGAAGAAGTCATTCCTTGAAAGTGTAGAAGAATATGGAGAAGTATTAGAAACGGTTGTAATAGAAGATATTTTTATGCCCGAGGTCTTAGCGTTATTAGTTAAAAATGAAGATTCTGAATTATTAAGTAATATGTTTAATTATTTTGAAGAAATAATAAATAAGGATGATTCGCATTTGATTAATATTTTTTCTGTTACTGTGTTAGAAATTTTAGGAAATGATAAGGCAATTCTAGAGGTGGCTAAACGATATATGGGGGAAAAAACTGCATTGCTCCAAATGAAAGTTGATAGAGAATTAGGAAGGTTATAGAAAAAACTGGCAAAAGGACGAAAGAGTGGGAAAAATGAATATGTTGGTTATTCTGACTTTTAAATTATTAGGTTGAATTAGAAGATTAGAACAAGCTACTTTGCAATCTTTAATATACAACCCAAAATGGCAACAATATATCTACTTATTCATCATATCATACCATCAAATTGGGCAGTATAATAGACACAGATGGGTAGGTGTTAGGGTGGATATACAAGGTAGAATACGTGAATTAATTGAAGAGCGCAGTTGGACGGAATACCGCTTAGCTAAAGAAGCGAATTTGTCGCATTCCACAGTGGCAAATATGTTTAACCGGAACAATGCGCCGACTTTTCCAACATTAGAAGCAATATGCAACGCATTTCAAATGACGTTATCTCAATTTTTCTGCGAAGATGGAAATCTAATTGAATTAACAGACGAAGAGAAAGAACTGATTTCAAGATGGAAACAGTTGAGCGCAGAACAGAGGAAAGTGTTATTGGAATTGATGGGTGTAATATAAAGCCTGCACGGTGTGAGTGTTAGGCTTTTTTTGTTGTATCAAAGATTAAAGTGGTGAGGAAATATGTTGAGGATAGGTATTTGTGATGACATAAGAGAAGAGGTTGAAAAACAGGAAAAACAGGTACGGCAAATTACATATCAGATAGGAATCCGGGCAGACATCAGAAAATGTTATTCAGGTATGGATCTTTTGATGGAAATAGAACTGAGCGGACAATTCGATATTATCCTGCTGGATATTGAACTTGGTGGGATGAATGGCATTGAGACGGCACGCCAGATCAGGGAGAGCGATGTAAATTGTAATATTATTTTCATCACGTCCTTTGAACAATACAGTAAGGAAGCAATCAGCGTACACCCCTTTGCATTTGTTGATAAACCTATTACATAGTAAGTACGTAATCATCTGTACCTTGCCTTTTAAAAAAACATGCCGCCCATCAGAGCGGCACATTTTATTTCTTCTTTTTGGTTCGGAATCCTTCCGGTAATTCATTTGACCATGGCAAAAGCCGATTTAGATCATCCGGCT
>ERZ791702.644-NODE-644-length-12012-cov-2.69014_pt1 | contig 12012 bp, 9 predicted proteins | sample MGYA00510050_ERZ791702 | MGnify/ENA primary metagenome ERZ791702 (study PRJEB30046, sample SAMN00715230) | human gut metagenome | study: EMG produced TPA metagenomics assembly of the A metagenome-wide association study of gut microbiota in type 2... | reverse complement strand
TCATCTCCGATAACTCTTCGATGGAGTAGAATCCATACATATCAACCATTGCACGGATTACTTTTTCTTGTAAATTATTCATGATAGGCCTCCTCAATGAATAAAACACTAAAAGCAGCTTTTTTATTTGCTGTATCTTCTTGTTTGTTTTTTTGCCTTCGCTACTTTATGGTCTTATTGTATCAATTGTTTTTCTGCTTGTACATAGTTCAAAATTTCCGTTTTTGCACTAATTGTTCGGATAAAAGTGCAAAAAAGTTCAAGGAACACTGAAAATTTGTTTAAATATAGTTCATTACAAATAAAAACTATAGTTCATTACAAAATAAAAAAGAACCTCTACATAATCTGATCATGTAAAGGTTCTTCCAATTCTTTATGTAATTATTCCACTACTCGTCTTACACAAACAATTCTACGGTAGTTTGCTCTTGGCGAAATTTTGATTCCTGTTCTTCTGTTACTTGCATGTACGATCTTTCCATTTCCAATATACATCGCTACATGTCCATTATAACAGATGATATCTCCTGGCTGTTTCTCATTATAAGAAACTTTTCTTCCTGCTCTTCTTAATTCAGAAGAAGTTCTTGGAAGATTATATCCAAATGATCTGTAAACTGATCCGATAAACCCTGAACAGTCAGCTCCTCTGTTTAAGTCTGTTCCACCCCATACGTAGGAGTTTCCAACAAAACGCTGTGCAAATTGTGCTACTGTCTGTCCTTTGTCATATGTTGTTCCTTCTAATGCAGGAGCGTCTGTGTTGATATAAACATATTTCTTTAAGACATATCCTGTTTTACCGTTTACAGAAACCTTTCTCCACTGTCCACTTGTTGAATAGACTGTGACAGGTGTTCCAATCTCTAATCTCTTTAAAACTTTTGATCTTTTTGATTTGCTGGCTCTTAATTTGCACCAGTGTCTGAAGATTTTTCCATTATATCCATCATCAGCCTTAACCTGCTGTTTTGGTGTTGTTGTGATTGCTGTACCAAATATAAATAAAAAGACTAATGAGAAAATTGTTATTTTCTTTAATCGTGATTTCATTGATAACCCTTTCAATTGTTACACTTCTGTTACATACTTGAAGAATTTTACCATATAACGACACAAATGTAAAGGAAATAGTGTATTGTTTTAAATTTTATAATTAACAAATGAAATAATTGTAAAATTTGTATCATTGTGTTCTTTTTTTAGAAGGGGATTTCATCGACATTTCCTATAAAGCAAAAAAGAGACCTGATAAATCAGATCTCTTCAGCGTGGGCGAGAAGATTCGAACTCCCGGCCTTCTGGTCCGTAGCCAGACGCTCTATCCAGCTGAGCTACGCCCACATATTCAATTGCCATATTTGACAATTCAGATGTTATTCACATCTAAATGCCGCAGACCGGAATCGAACCGGTACTCGATTTAACTCGAACAGGATTTTAAGTCCTGCGCGTCTGCCAGTTCCGCCACTGCGGCTTAGTGGTGGGAGAAGGATTCGAACCTTCGAAGGCGGTGCCAACAGATTTACAGTCTGCCCCCTTTGGCCACTCGGGAATCCCACCAAGTGTTTACCTGACAATTAAAGATTATACGGCATTGTCAGGTAAATTGCAAGTGTTTTTTTAACTTTTTTTATATTTTTTTATGCCTGTGTTTCAACTTCTGTTTCAGGCTCAAATAATGCTTCGAATTCTGCGCGGTTAATGCGTTCTTTCTCTAATAATAATGCGGCACATTTGTGAAGGACATCTATATGTTCTTCAATCATTGCTTTCGCATCTTTGTAGCATTTATTTACAATCTTCTTCACTTCCTGATCGATCACAGTCTGTGTGTTTTCTCCATATGGACGCTGCTGTCCAATTTCTTTTCCTAAGAAGACTTCGTCTCCTTCACCACTGTCATAATTGATCAGTCCGAGTTCATCTGACATACCAAACTTCGTTACCATAGCTCTTGCATACTGGGTTACCTGTTTGATATCCTGTGATGCACCGGTTGTGATATCATCTAAGATCAATTCTTCGGCAATTCGTCCTCCGAGACTTACCATGATATCCTGAATCATCTTTCCGCGTGTCATAAAGACATTATCGTTCTCAGGAAGCGGCATCGTATATCCAGCTGCTCCTGTTCCTGTTGGAATAATAGATACAGTGTAAACCGGACCTACATCTGGTAACAGATGGAATAAGATTGCATGTCCAGATTCATGATATGCAGTGATCCTTCTTTCACTTTCTGGTACCACACGACTCTTCTTCTCTGTTCCGATTCCTACTTTGATAAATGATTTATCAATATCTTCTTTCATGATATAGGCTCTGTCATCTCTTGCTGCCTGAATGGCTGCCTCATTCATCAGATTCTCAAGGTCTGCTCCTACAAAACCTGCTGTTGTTCTTGCGATCTCATGAAGATCAACATCATCTCCTAATGGTTTCTGACGACAGTGAATCTTTAAGATATCTTCTCGCCCTTTGACATCTGGTCTTCCAACGCCAACCTTGCGGTCAAATCGTCCTGGTCGTAAGATCGCTGGATCTAAGATATCCACACGGTTTGTAGCTGCGATCATGATGATTCCTTCATTCACTCCAAAACCGTCCATCTCAACTAACATCTGGTTTAATGTCTGTTCACGTTCATCATGTCCACCACCAAGTCCAGAGCCTCTTCGTCTTGCAACTGCATCAATCTCATCGATAAATACGATACAAGGAGAATGTTTCTTAGCTTCTGCAAATAAGTCACGTACACGAGCTGCACCAACACCGACGAACATTTCCACGAAATCAGATCCTGAAATGCTGAAAAATGGTACATTCGCTTCTCCTGCAACTGCCTTTGCAAGTAATGTCTTACCTGTTCCTGGAGGTCCTACAAGAAGGACGCCCTTTGGAATTCTGGCTCCGATCTTTATAAATCGTCCTGGATTCTTTAAGAATTCCACGACTTCTTCTAATTCTTCTTTCTCTTCTGTCAGTCCTGCAACATCGTTAAATGTTACTTTCTTACCATTTGGATTGGCAAGTTTAGCACGGCTTTTTCCAAAATCCATCATCTTGCCGCCACCGCCACCATTCTGGCGCATCATCATAACCATGAAAAATATGACAACTCCGATCGGTAGTACTACCCCGATCAGATTAGAGATCATATCCCCACTGTGATCGATTCCCTTAATGCTGATCTTATTGGCAAGAGAGCTGTCAGCTTTCTTAATATCATTGATCGCCTGATTGACATCTGTAACTTCACAGCTCTTATAATCATCTTTTCCAAACTCTGCTGTGATCGTCCCAGTTGGTACTTCTTTATTCTGTTTAATAGTTACCGCAGTTACTTTGTCAGACTTTACATCCTTCATAAACTGCTGATAGGTGTAATCACCTGAACCTGGCTGGAACACGCTGATAAAATAATATGCTCCGATCACCAAGATCAGCAGGACTACTAAAAATCCACTGTTACTTTTCTTCGGGTTCAACGTTTAGTCTCCTCTCTACTCTTCCTCTGCTACTCCAATGTAAGGAAGGTTACGATATTTCTGTGCATAATCTAGTCCATATCCAACAACAAATTCATCTGGTACTTCAAAACCAATATATCTGACTGGTACTTCAACTTCACGACGATCTGGTTTGCTTAACAATGTACACAGATGAAGTGACGCAGGATTTCTGCTCTCAAGCATTGGTTTTAAATGATTTAAAGTCTTTCCTGAGTCAATGATATCTTCTACAACTAATACTTCTTTATCTAAGATTGGCTCATCTAAGTCTTTTGCAATCTTAACGATTCCTGAGGATTCTCTGGAATTTCCATAACTAGACACTGACATAAAATCAATTGTTACTGGAATCGTGATTCTCTTTGCAAGTTCACACGCAAAAAAAACACTTCCTTTTAAGATGGCGATCAGATGGATTTCTTTTCCTGCATAATCTTCACTGATCTGCGCTCCCATCTCCGCGATTCGTTTGTTTACATCTTCCTCTGAAATCATTACTCTGATATTCTCCATTGGAATCATCTCCTTCTCTTTTGAACTCAAGCTTTAAATAACGCTTGGTTGATTCTTTGATCTTATAATATTCGCTGATTCTTCTGCCAACGATCCATACAATATGACTGCCATCTGCCACCAAGGGTATCTCTTCCCGCAATTGTCTTGGAATCTTCTCATCAATAAAATACCTGCTTAATGATTTTCTCTTCTGATCTTTGCCAAATGTAAAAAAATCTCCTGGCTTCCGGCATCGTAATTGTACACCTGTTTCTATTCTATCATAATCAATGATTTTGATACAATCATTTTCCACGATATTTGTCAAATCTGTAACCTCTTCGCACAAAATTTTTCCTGTCATTTCTTGTTTATCTGATATATTTCCTTTTTGTACCTTAATATACTGATAATTTTTCTCGGCAACCATATTATACGGAAGAGAAATTCGTTTCCCTGTTCCATTTTCTACCAAAGTTAACAGATCTTCTATATGTCTTCTTTCTAAATCTTTCTTCTTACCAGCTGTTTCTTCCAAAACTTTTTTTAGAACCTGTTTCTGGATCCAATGGTTTTCCAATAACAATTGATCACAATTGATCTCAAATCCTTGTCCAATAGGCTTTGTACATCTTAAAAATGACTCTTCTATCTGATCTGTCAGATACGTCGTCACTTCTTTGATATCTTCGCACAGCCATCCTATATGCTCCACCGCCTGCTCATTGATCATCTCAAGTCTTGGAATTACCTGATTTCGGATCTGATTTCTTGCAAATGCATCGTCCTGATTGCTTGCATCTTCTACCCAGGCCTGCCCAGCCTCTTTTAAATATTTTACGATTTCTTCTTTTTTTACACATAAAAGCGGACGGATCAGATTTCCATCTTTTTCTCTCATGGCACCCGCCCCATAAATTCCAGTTCCTCTCACCACTCGATATAAAAATGTTTCTGCCTGATCGTTTTGATGATGTGCGATCGCAATCTTATCAGCATTATATTTTTTCATTGTTTTTGCAAATGCATCATATCTCGCTTTTCTTCCTGCTTCTTCTAATGACATCTTTTCACGCTTGGCGATCTGTTTTACATCTATTTCAAATATTTTACACGGAATCGAAAGTTGTCCACAAAGATCCTGCACAAACTTCTGATCATCCACAGCTTCTCTTCGAATCATGTGATTGATGTGGACTACTGTGATCGTGAGATTCATTGATTCTCTTAATTCATTTAAAATAAGTAACAGATATACAGAATCTGCACCGCCAGAAACACCGATAATGATATGATCTCCATTTTGTATTAAATTTTTTTCTTTGATAAACTCTTTTACTTTATTCATGTAATTTACTTTATCATTCTTTGCAGATTCCTTCAATACCTGTCCCAGATTCCCAATACCATGATCGTCATATCATCTCTTTTTTCAAATTCTTTGTTTGTTGTAATTTGCTCATATAATCCATCTGCGATCGCCTGTGGACGTACCACATCCATTTCTTTCAAATATCGTGCTGCCATCTCCAAACCATTTTGCGAAAATCCGTCGAAGGCTCCATCGCTTAACATGACTAAAATATCTTCACTTTCCATCTTTTTGCGGTAAATTGGAATTTTCTCGGTATGTAATAAGAGGTTCACTGGTATCGTATCTACTTGAATGATCTCCACGTCGTTTTTTCTCTTTAAAAGACATGGGCAGGCTCCAATTTTAAAGAATGTTCCGATTCCTGCAAATAAATCTAACTGAAAAAAATCTAATGTCGCATATTTTTCTTTTTCTGGTTGTAAGATCATCATGGACCTTAAAAGCTGAATACTTTGACTTTCGTTAATTCCTGCTCCTAGAAGTTCTTCCATCACTTCAATTATTTTCCTACTTTCTTTTTTCGCTTCCTGTCCTGTTCCCATTCCATCCGAGATCATAGACACAAAACTTCCTTCCCTTACTTTTCCCATGGAAAAACTGTCTCCATTCTCATCCCCTGCGATCATTGGCAAAGTGTGGATTCCTGCGATTACATGGAATTTTTCTTCTGGTGTAAATCCATAAATCTCATAATAATTTCCAATCATCTTTTTCTGATCTGGCAATGGCTTCATTTTCTCCATTGTCATGGAACTTAACAACACTGCTGCTTGTCTTGTGCTGATTTCCCTGCCTTTTTTCTTTTTCAGATATAGATAGATCTGTTTTCCTTTCTCTGGATTATCGTAGAAATAAATTTCTTTTAGTCTCAGTTGGCTTTTTGCAAAACCTTTTGTGATCTTCTCATATAATTTCTTATTATCTGCCGTTAATGATACTTTTCCCTGAAAGAAATCACCCAGTGTATTTCCGGCTCTGATATACTGCTCCCCGACAATTTTTCTCAGTTGTTTCATCTGATTTCTCATTGCACGCAGAAATAATTCCCGTTCATAAATCTGATTTGCTTCCTCGATAAAATCCTGTCCATTCTTGCATGGATGACATCTTTTTAAATCTGCATAGCTTAATCCACCTTGCTTTTCGATGATCTGCCCAAGCCTGTCCTTATCTGCTAATGTAAACTGACATTTTTGATTCTCACGGCATCCGACACATTCTTTTAAGATCACACTTTCAACTACATCTCTTCCCCGTTTTTCACACGTTTCTTCCTCATCGTTATGATCACAGAACATCTTTCCCGCTGTCGTGAGACATTGCTGCATCTGGCGCATATGATAAAGGATCATTTCATGAAAATTTTGAAATAACCGGTCTTCTTCGAATTCTTTTTTTCTTAAGATTTCCATAGTTTTCCCTCCTGCGAGATTATTATAGAGGGCTTTGTATGCAATTTCTGTCGAAATAAAAAATGTTATTTTCTGGATTTTAAAGCTGTTATGTTGAATATTAATTATGGATACAATCAGGAATTGATGGAGCATTGATATTCTTCATTGTATTACCCATTTCTTTTTTCACTTCATTTAGAATACGTATACCGCGGATTCTTTCTTATATAAATCGAAAAAATCCGATATTTCTATAAGAACAATCCTATGACTATTCTTATAAAAACATCGGATTTTATACCTTTATTCTTTACTCTACCGGATGTAAATTCTTCAAAGAAATATCCATAATAGGAGCTGAATGTGTTAAAGCTCCACAGGATACATAATCCACTCCGATCTCACGGATTGTCTTTAGGCGTTCTTTTGTAACATTTCCTGAGCACTCTGTTTCAGCTCTTCCGTCGATCAGTTTGACAGCTTCTTTCATTGTCTCATCATCCATGTTGTCTAACATGATGATGTCTGCTCCTGCTTCTACGGCTTCTTTCACCATGTCAAGATTCTCTGTCTCTACTTCAATCTTTCTGACAAATGGTGCATAGTCTTTCGCCATGGCTACCGCTTCTTTGATTCCACCTGCAGCTCCGATATGGTTATCTTTTAACATAACTCCATCAGATAAGTTGTAGCGGTGATTATGTCCACCACCAACCGTCACTGCGTATTTTTCAAATGGGCGCATGTTTGGTGTTGTTTTTCTTGTATCTAATAACTTTGTTTTATATCCTTCAAGCTCTTTGGATAACTCGCTTGTCATTGTTGCGATTCCACTCATTCTCTGCAAGTAGTTTAATGCAACTCTCTCTCCAGATAAAAGGGCACGGATATCTCCTTTGACAACTCCCATTAGCTGTCCTTTGGTTACTTTATCTCCGTCTTTTAATTCTGTCTCAAAAACAACAGTTTCATCTAAAAGTTTGAAGACTCTTTCAAATACTTCTAATCCACAGATGACCCCATCCTGTTTACAGATTAAATTTACTTCTCCCTGTTTTGGTTCTGGCATCACTGCGTTTGTACTGACATCTTCCTGAGTGATATCTTCTTTTAATGCATTCATCAAATATTCATCGATGTTAATTCTCATCGTTACACCACTGATCATAAAAACTTCTGTCCTTTCGTTTAATTTCGTCAAGAACAAGCTGTTCATTCTCTTTCTCACGCTGTTCTTCGTTCTGCTACTTCGACTGTCTCGGCTTTTGATGGATGTTCTGTGATGTCTTTCGCTGCTGCCTTGGCAAATACAAGTGCTTCCAATAATGAATTACTTGCCAGACGGTTCTTTCCATGAACCCCATTACAGCTTGTCTCACCGACTGCATATAAATGTTCCATAGATGTCTTGCTGTCTAAGTTTACTTTAATTCCACCCATGAAATAGTGCTGTGCCGGTGTTACTGGAATCGGTTCTTTTGTCATGTCATATCCTTCATCCAAGCACTGTTTGTAGATGTTTGGGAATCTATGTTTGATTCTTTCTCCATCTAAATGTGTAACAGATAAATAAACATGATCACTTCCGTCTTTCTTCATCTGTTTGCAGATTTCTCCAGTTACAACGTCTCTTGGTTTTAACTCATCTGTAAAACGTTCTCCATCTTTATTCAGCAGGTAAGCTCCCTCTCCTCTGACTGATTCAGAGATTAAGAATCTTCTTCCTGGTTTCTTTGAATAAAATGTTGTTGGATGGATCTGGATATAGTTAATATTCTCTAATTCTACATTATGGCGCAGGCAGATAGCCAGACTGTCTGCTGTCAGATGTCTGAAGTTTGTAGAATGTTTAAATAACCCTCCAAGTCCTCCTGTTGCAAGAACAGTATCCGGAGCTTCGATCGTATCTAAATTACCATCTGCATCTTTATATACAATTCCTTTACATTCTCCGTCTTTCTCAATGATATCGATCATCGTACAATTTTCCATGATCGTAATATTATCACGTTTCTTCGCCTCTTCGTATAAATGGCTTGTGATCTCTTTTCCTGTCAGATCTTCATGATGAAGAATACGGAATGTGGAATGTCCACCTTCTCTTGTAAACTCGATTTCTCCATCCTTCAAGTCAAATCTTACACCAAAATCTTTCAGATCCTGAATAATCTGTGGTGATTCTTTGATCATCTTCTCGACGGCACCTTTATCATTCTCGTAATGTCCGGCCTTCATAGTGTCCTCGAAATATGAATCATAATCTTCCGGATTCTTCAGCGCTGAGATTCCTCCCTGCGCCAAAAATGAATCACTTTCTTCAACTTCCTTCTTTGTAATAACGATTACTTTGTAATCCTGCGGAAGAAATAATGCATTAAATAATCCTGAAGCACCACTTCCTACAATGATCACATCTGCTGTTTTCATAATTCTCTTTGCCCTTCCTTGGAACTTTCCTGTCTTACTGCGCGATTCTTAACATCTCATCTAATGCTTTCTTAGCATTTAATCGCAGATCTTCTGGTAACTCTACCTGATTCTTCATGTCTCTTAATGTGTCTCTTACATTCTCTAAACTGATACGCTTCATATTTGGACAGAACTGACGATGTCCTACAGAGTAGAATGTCTTTCCTGGGTTCTTCTGCTTTAATTCATATAAAACACCCATCTCTGTACAAATGATAAATACATCTTTATCAGATGCTGTCGCATAGTCAATGATTCCTGATGTACTTCCTACATAATCACCTAAAGCTACAACGTCTGGTGTACATTCTGGATGTACTAAAACTTCTGCTTCTGGATGTACTTCTTTGGCTTTCTTTACGTTCTCGGCTGTGATACTTCTATGTACATGACAGAATCCGTCATTGTAAATAAAGTTCTTCTCTGGAAGTTTGCTTCCGATATAACGTCCAAGGTTCTCATCTGGTACGAAGAAAATATTCTTCTGTGGAAGTGCTGTTACAACTTTCAGAGCGTTTGATGAAGTTACACAGACATCAGAATGTGCCTTGATCTCTGCTGTAGAATTAATGTAACAGACAACAGCAAGATCATCATATTTCTTACGCATCTCTTCAATCTTCTCTACATCGACCATATGAGCCATTGGACAATCTGCCTTCTGATCTGGCATGATCACCGTACGGTCTGGGTTTAAGATCTTGGCACTCTCACCCATGAAGTTTACACCTGCAAAACAGATCACATCTTTGGATTCTTTTAATGCAACTTTCGCAAGATAATAAGAATCTCCAACATAATCAGCAATTTCCTGAACGGCATCATCTACATAATAATGTGCTAGTAAAACAGCATTTTTTTCTTGTTTTAATTGTTCAATTTCTTTTTTTAAATTTTCCATCTTTCTCTCCTTGTTATTAAACTTAAATATACCACGACCACCCCTTGTGTTCAAGTATTTGTGATGTTTTTATATGATAAATACCAGTGATCTTATCTCTTTTTCAGATGCATTTACTATTTTCGTCCGATCATATCTTATACATCGTCTTGTAATTATTTTTTCATATAGTACGTATTCTTTCCTCTGCCTCTCTGTATGATCAATCCATCTTCAACCATCTGTTTTAGAATTCTACCACTGGTTGTCTGACTGATCCCAAGCACTTCCTGAACTTGTTTCCTTTGGATTCTTTTTTCTTGATCAATCATATGCATGATCTGTGTTTCTTCGTCTTCTGGTTGTATATGTGTGTGATATTGCAGTTCTTCTCTTAATTCTGCCTGTGCATTTGTGTTTGGTAATATGATCTTAAATACATTATTACTGACTTTGATCTCTGGTTTTATGAATTGATCTTGATAAGCATTCATGATCTTTTGTATTCCTGTTCCATAAGCTTCGATCAATTCTAAACGGTAAAAAACATTCGCTAATTTTTTATTCCTGCATATAGAAATCCCCATCATCACATCTTCTAATGTAACTCCTGTTACCAATCCCCCAATGGATGTGAATTCTAACCGATCTTCATACATACTGATCAGAATGCTAGAACTATATCCGTAATCTCTGTGTACAAGACAGTTTAGCAATGCTTCTCTTACTGCTACTTCTGGATAATCTCTATTGTCAATTCGGTAAAGTTTTTCAAAAGTTGAATGTGTTTGATTTCTGAAGTCAATGTAATCATATACTGCTTCCATTTGGGCAAATAGTGATCCTGTGAATTCTTTTCGATCCTTAAATATATTTTGGGTTTTTCCTTCAAAAACTGCTGTTTTAATCGTATGCACACATTGGTCTGAAAGTAATAAAGCAAGATTCGTATAAATTCCATCTTGGTTTATAATTCCTAAAGTTTTCATCTGTGGCTGTTCTAATGTGATATTTCTCTTTTGGAATTCTTTTTTTGTTTCATAAAAAGTCAATTCTTGATCTAATGATCTCATCTCTTCAAAATGATCGCCATCTGTTTCTTTAATCATCTTTCTAATAGCTGTATCCGTTGCTGGAACAGAAGAATATCCTTGTCTTACATATACGCCTTCTGGTCTTAACCCTTTCTTCGCTATATAGTATGGGCGTTCTGTTCCTCTTTGAATATCTATGATCACAACTTGTTTTTGTTCTATCTCTTTTGTCTCATAATGCAGGAACATGGTTAAATCTGGTTTAATCGCATCTCTAACCATATTGCTTACTTGCAATGCTACACTGTCTGAATCTTCCACCCCAATAACTGTCCCATCATCTTCAATCCCAATATAGATTTTCCCTCCATCACAATTGGCAAATGCTATGATTTCTTTCTTGATGTCTGTGACTACAATGGATTTGAATTCCGTTCTCTCAGATTCTTGTAACTTCATGAAAAACCCTCCTTGAAATTATTCTGTCTATTCTTTCTAACTTTATTCTAACCATTCTAACCATTCTTGTCAATTATAACTCACAGTGTATATATGCTGTATTGATTTTTAATATAACAGTACCGAATAGCATACACACTGTGTGATGGTTTGAATCACGTAAATTATTTGAATATTATAAAAAGAGATCATGTGTCCGTACGGTCGCTGACACATGATCTCTTTTTATAATATTCAAATAATAATTTCCGTCTTCAAACTACAAATTAATAGTTTTCTTCATGCACTTCAAAATTTATAATTTCTATACTTCAGATTTCCATAATCCATGTAGATTACAATACTCATATGCTGCAATAAATTCATCTTCGTCAGCTAATGTAAATAC
>ERZ791702.641-NODE-641-length-12079-cov-14.335_pt1 | contig 12079 bp, 7 predicted proteins | sample MGYA00510050_ERZ791702 | MGnify/ENA primary metagenome ERZ791702 (study PRJEB30046, sample SAMN00715230) | human gut metagenome | study: EMG produced TPA metagenomics assembly of the A metagenome-wide association study of gut microbiota in type 2... | reverse complement strand
GCTTTCACAATAAAGTATTCACCATAATCCATCAATTCATAGGCTACTGCCTTATTAGGTGAGTTGTGTTTTTCATTGACTCTTGCATACAGTTCATCTTTGTACTTATGAAACTGCACCTTGAATACAATATCCTTCTGTGTACTTCGATATGTTAACATATCATTTTCAACATTTAATTTGAAAAGGTTGTTTGAATACTTGCCCTGTCTTCTTCCTGTAATAAGCATTCTTCTGGCTCTTTTAAAACGATAGGTTTCTAAATCCCCATTTTTCAGATTCTTTTTACCACCAAAACAAACAGAAGGCATCTTTCTTTTAAGCTTGAACTCATTACGGTTTCTTCTGAATTTCAGATTACGAATGATGCTTTTCAATCTTTTGATATTTGGATCCAATACCTGCACCTCATACAAGTAATCTTCTTCTGTATATTTCTTTTTCTTTGATCTGTTGATCAATTTCTCTTTTTCCTTTAAAGCCTTCTTCAATTGCTTTTCATTCTTTTTTATTCTCTTGTCTATCTTTTTAAGACGAGTCTTGATCAAATCACGATCTTCCTTTTCTCTACATTTAAGACTTTTCACCAAAGCCTTGGCCTCATAAATGGCAGACAAAGGAAAATAATCACTTGTACCATAGAAGGACTTGATCATTCTTTGATCTGTTTCTGAATAGGTAACATCTTTATAAGCACGGTCAAAACAGATTTTGAATGCCTTATGAAGCATACAGTTATACAGTTCAAGATCCTTTTTAAGGATGGATTCTGCTTCAGGTTCCAAATCTTTATAATAGATTCTTTGCGACATTGAAAAGACCTTCATAAGACAAGTCCTCCTGTTCTATCTGACTCTATTATACTATATTAAAAATGGTTTTAACAGATAGATTTGAGACTTTCTAATTTATTTTTATTTCTTCATTATATCATCAATATGATATTGTGATATTTCACTGTATTCTCACATGTTCACATTAAATTCACATTAAACTTATTCAAGGCCTTTTCATTTATCATTCAAACATTCCAGTTGAAACTTTATCACTATTATATTGTGATATTTTGTTATTTTATCACATGCGATTTTTTCCTCTCCCGAAACCAAAATCTTAATATATAAATAAACATTAATATGTCATACTCCAACTGTCTTAACTGATATTTTTCGCAAACTCCAGAAACCTTCATCTCATAATATCTCGTTACCGTTTTATGTTCATCCCAAAAATGCATATGCGCCCTCCTTATCGTTCTATAGCCACTCTATAGGTTTGTCAACAACTTTTTATTGACACTTTTTATGTAAAAATACTATGCTAACTATAAGGGAAGGAATCCAAATATGCATACACAAAAATATAACTTTCAAACCATGAAATACTTCTTTTACATCTTAATGATTGCGATTTTAGGATGGTTTTGTTTCATGCAATTATTTGGTGCTAACGAACAAAACTATAACGACCCGTCCAAATCCATAATCTATTCCGGTTCCTTTTACTGGAATAAAGAGGATGGTACAAAACAAAAAATAGACATTCCCGGAACCTATGAAGTAAAACCAGGCCATACCATGGTCCTGACAACAACCTTGCCTAAAGACTATGATGAAACGTCTTTTGCGATTCGATCTTCTTTGCAGGACATTCAGTTCTACGTAGGAGATTCATTGCGCGCACAATATTCCACAAAAGATACAAGAATGGCTGGTAAAAATTCAGCGAGTCGCTACATCTTTTGTCCTACAACCTATAAAGATGCAGGAAAAACATTACGCATTGAATTGACAACCTACACTTCAAATTATTCTGGTATTGTCAATGAGGTGTATTGTGGTAATAAAGCCGAAATTTGGCAATATATATACAATACTTATGGAATATCCACATTTATTGCCTTCTTTATCTTATTTACCGGCATCACATCCATCCTGTTTGGCATAGCCCTAAAACATGTCTACCACACAACATTCGACATGGAATACTTTGGATGGTGTATGCTCATGGGCTCTGTCTGGATGCTTGGAGAATCCAAAATTCGACAAATCCTAGTTCCTAACGCATCCGCGTTAGCTGCTTTATGCTTTGTGATGATCATGCTGAGTCCATTACCCATCTTGTTCTATGCGGACAACATTCAAAATGGCAAGCACCAAAAACTCTATCGAAATATTGGTTATGTCGTCATTTTAAACTTTATAGTTTCTTCCATACTCTATCTTACAAAAGTCAAAGACTACATTGAAACATTGCCCATTGCACAATTACTACTCGTCTTTGTGTTTATCCTAATATTCATTCATTTAGTACAATACATACGCAAAAATAAACAAACTAAATCCGACTACATTCTATTGATTGGACTCTTTCTAGTCCTAGTCTGTGTTGCTATTGAATCTGTATCTGTTTATTTTATCGCAACTATTTCAGGTATCTTTATTGGCATAGGCATGATTATATTGCTCTTCACCAACATTTTTCGTACTATTCGAAAAATTCAAATTATAGAAGAAAAACGCCATCAAACGGAGTTGGAAATTGAAAAGAAAGAAAACAAAAAAATAACACTTCAAATGATGGAATCCCTTTCTACTACCATTGAAGCCAAAGATGAATATACGCGTGGCCACTCAAGGCGTGTAGCCCAATATGCAGCCTTGATTGCGAAAAATATGGGTTGGACAAATGAAGAGATTCAAAACCTTAAAAACTGTGCTTATTTACACGACATTGGAAAGATTGGTATTCCAGACCAAATCTTAAATAAGCCTGGCAAATTAACAAATGAAGAATTTAATTTAATCAAACAACACACTACAATTGGACAAGACATCTTAAAAGATATAACGATCATTCCGCATATCGATGAAGTCACAAGAAGTCACCATGAACATTATGATGGTACTGGCTATCCAGATGGACTTAAAGGAAATGAAATTCCAATACAAGCACGTATAATTGCGTTAGCCGACAGTTATGATGCCATGAACTCAAGAAGAATCTATCGTAACGCATTAAGTCATGGACGAATTTATCATGAAATCCAAATGAATGCGGGTACGCAATTTGATCCTGAAATCACAAAAGTCTTCTTGAAATTAATGGACAACGGATCTTTATTTCACTTAGAACATGAAATACTTCCATCTCAAGAAGGCACAATCAATAAGTTTATTTCCGATGTTGTGACAACCATGCAAGATCAGGAAGAAACAAAAAACATCGATTATCTTACAGGCCTTCCTGTTCGTAATGTGGGACAAAAACGCATTGCGAGCGCTATGCAAAAGACAAATGGATGCCTAATCTTCTTGGATATGGATAATCTTAAAAAAATCAATGATGTCTATGGACATAAAGCTGGAGATAGAGCCCTAAAAAGCCTGGGAAAACTATTGCTAGACATTTCAATACCTAAGATCGCATGTCGTATGGGAGGGGATGAATTCCTTCTGTTCTTACCACAAGCGAATACAGAACAAGCCGAAAATACAGTTTCAAATGTAATTGAACAATTCAAAGAAATCATTAAAGACGATAGTGAAACCCATTTTGCAGCCCTTTCTGCAGGCATGCTCATGTGCACTCGAAACGATACGTTTGCGGATGCCTATTCAAAAGCCGACAAAGCCTTGTATTATGTGAAACAAAATGGTAAGAACAACTATTCTTGGTACAACCAAATCCATTATGGAAACACAGCCAACACAAGCTTAGACCTGAAACAAATCGCAAGCTCCCTACAAACAAGTGGAAGCTATTCAGGCGCATTACACCTAGAATATCGCGATTTCACAAGACAATATGAATACATACACCAATTGATGACACGAAACCAATGGAACTGTTATCTAGTCATGGTTACTATGGAAACTGTACAAGATACACTTCCATATATTGAAGAAATCGAAGAAGCCCTTGACCATATGGGTGAAGCTATTCAAGACAATATTCGAAAGGTGGATGTATGTACACGTTATAGTGCTATGCAATATTTGATTATTCTATCTCATCCTGCAGAAACACAAATTCCAAACATCATGTCACGCATTTTTATGGAATACTACAAGCTACAGGATAGTCAGCACTTCACGCCTAGCTATGAATATATTTCTATGAAGAAATAATGGAGATCGACAATTTAGTCAATCTCCTTTTGATCTACTATTATCTGTTTTAAAATATCTCGATTCATACGCAGAACTCTTTCTTTTACCGCATTATATAAACATATTGTCTTGTCTGTAAGACAATATTTATGTCTTTTCGTCTTATTCATAAGACAATATCCATATATTTTTGTCTTATATACAAGACAAAATCCTTCTGATAAGTCGAAAAGCTACTATACTAATCTTCGTATGTGATTATTTTTGAATTAACGATCTTTTTAAACTTCTCATACTCCATGAGGTATTATACTATTTTTTTCTAAACAAAAATAAAAAGCATCTGCATAAAACAGATGCCTAAAATTCAAATAAATCATCAATCGTTAGTAATACAGCTCCATCTTCTTTTGCTTGTCTTACGACTGAATCCGAATAGCCAGACTTACTAATAAACCACAAATATTTCTCTTCTAGATTTGGAAATGCTTGAGTAGCCATTACTAAATCTTCATACTCATCATATGGCATTGGCTGGGAAGTAAATTTGCACTCCACAAAAACACCTTTTTTACCAGTACGATCCAACGCAAGCAAATCTACATCGTCCTGTGCTTTTAAAGTTGGATTTGTCCCCCACCATTTCCCCAAATGATAAGGTATGAAAGGAAGCTTTCTACATTTAGCCAAACGAATCAAATATTCTTTACAAATATCCTCAAACACATCCCCCATTAGATTGCTTATATCCTCCATGATTTCCTTAGATGCATCATTTGCTCCTAACATGGCATAGTAAGAATTGTTTGTGAATTCATAGCGAAACCAAAATTTAAAGAAATTATCCTTAATCACATAAATCGACTTCTTGCTCGTTTCTTTATCACCACAAGGAATCCTCTTTTCAATCAAACGAAGTGTTTGTAGCGTAATCAAATATTTAGATACTTTTGTACGCTCCTCATGAATATAATCCGCAATATCAACCACTTTATTTCTTCCATTCGCAATGGCAGCTAATATACTACTATACACATTAGTTTCTCTTAATTCCGCCTTCAATAAATTATCTGGTTCTTCATAAAGATAAGCTCCATTACGAATAATTTTATTCGCTATATTTTTTTCAATAGTTAGATTGGGATCAAAAGCCTCTAAATATCTTGGAATCCCACCCAATATTCCATACGCCAACAATTTATCTTCATTACTATATTCTGGAAAAAATGCACTACTCTCTAGATAATCAAATGGCTTTATTTCTAAAGTCGATGTTTGTCGATCATGAAGCGGACTTTTTCTACCCATAACATCACTTTCCATAATACTTACAGAAGAACCACACAAAATTAAAAAGATATTCTTCTTTTTCCAATTATGGTCAATCACATGCTGCAATATTGACTTTACCGAAGGATTCTCATCAATAATATAAGGAAATTCATCAATTATCACGGCAATTTTTTCTGTAGCCTTCTCTCCAATATAATTGAACGCATCCTCCCAACTTATAAATGAAGCTATAAAATTCTTATCAAAATGATATTGAATCACTTTAGAAAAGTCCTCTAAGTTTAGCGCATCATTTTTTTCTCGAGCAGGAAAAAAGATTGCGTTCGAATGTTCGGCAAATTCCTGTAGAATCGTTGTTTTACCAACTCTTCTTCGACCATACATTACTAAATATTCAAAACAATCACTATTATATAATTCATTCAAATGATTTAATTCTTCTTTTCTTCCTAACATCAAATCACATCCTTTATATTTGTATACTTACGAGTAGTATACTCTAAAGTATACAAATATTCAATGATTCTTTCACTGTATTTTTCTTTATTCTCCCAGTTCATCCAACATATCATCCACACCATCACGATAACTTTCATCATTATCATAACGATTCTCATCATAATCACCAGAATATGCATCATCACTTCCTTCATCATAAGAAGAAGATGATGACGATGATGATGATGATGATGGATAAGATGAAGGATTCGAATCTTGTCCTTCTTTCTTTTTACGTTTCTCTTCTCTAGCCTTAAACTCACTCAATTCCGTACGACGCCTACTCTCGAGACGATACTGTTCCATTTGCGCTTCCCATTCTGCCTCTTCCTTTTTCAAAGATATATATCCAGATCCAAATAAAATCCCAAGAATAATCAAGAAAATAATTCCACCCTTACCCTTTGATTCATTATTTGGTTGAATGACTTCTATTCCTTGATCATTTTTACTAAGATCAACTCCAGGCAATACTTTTCCCTTATTTGAATAATCAAATTGTTTTTTTGTTGTTTGAACTTTTGGTGGGCTATTCACCGAAAACTTTAAATGTATCTCATATAATCTTCTAAGTATAAAACCAGTTAGCCAATTAATAAATGCCTCCTCAAATTCAATACTAAAACAAGTTAGTAGACTAAGAAATTCAAACATTGCTTTATCCATTAAGGTAGAATCAAAACGAGGATCATTCTTTAACATTGTCTTAATTTCATCCTCTGACTTACCATCATATCTACGAATCAGCTCATCATCACTCATATCCAAGATTTCCTTAACGCCATCTCCCACAGTCTTTTTACGCGTTTCTATATCTAATTTTGACTTTTTCGGTGTTTCTTTCTTCTTTTCAAAAACAGGTACCTGAGGCTGCTTTGTCTCCTTCTTCTTGGAAACAGGTACATCCACACCATACTGCTGCATTACCTGTATTAACTCATTTGTAAGTAAACCCTTCTTATTAGCCTGAATATAAATATCTTCATAGATAGGACAAAGACTACAAGCTTCACTAAACTTATTTTGCTTCACTAAAGCAGTGACCGATTCCATAAAGCCATACAAACTATATCCTTTAATACACTCTTCGCAAATAGATGCATAGAAATGTCTTAAGTAAGCAGGAATAAATACAGACGTATAGAAATCATTTTCTTTACATTGTTTAGAAATAGTCTCTACATGTTTCTTAACCCGACTCGAATCTAAAATCATACGATATAGAAAACTTGCCAATGGATTGCACAATATGCCAAAGTTCACATTTAAACAAGACTCTAACATCTTATCTTTCACTAATTCAACTTCAACTTCCAATTGCGATGTACTTCCTTGCATCATGAACATATGAATCTTTTCAAGACTTGAAATATCACGATTTAAATTTGCGGTATTCATATTTGAAAAAGGAAGTTCAATATCTTTATATTTACCACAAATCAGTTTATCCTCTACATCATTTACTAAACTTGAATACTTTTCTTTACAATCATTATAATAGTCATACCAATCTAGAAACTCTTTTGAAATTATTATATTTTCCATTCACTATACCCCTGCATTCTAGCCGCCTCATACAAAGGATGCATATGCGCTTCTAATTTATGTTTAAACTCATATTCCGTATTTCCTTTGACATACAATTCTTCTAAGGCCCACAAAGACTGAAGATTCTTGGCATAGCACTTCTCAAATAGCTTATGAATTGAATCATATTCTACAACACTCTTATATAAGTCATACTCCATATTCGCCATCTTATTAAAGTACATATCCCACTCTGGCAAATGATTACTCTTTGAACGATTTGCGCTCGCATTGCTTGGTATTAAATTCCACATTTCATCATGTGCTACATAAGACCACGGAATGAAGTGATCCACATCAAATGTGGGTTCTAATTTATTACCTGAATATATGTCCACAATTTCTTTATTTGACACTTCAATATGCGCATTCCACAAATCACGCACTCTTTCTAAATGTCTTACATTATTCCTTTCATCATCCAACTTATTAATAATTCCCGGCACGCCCGGATTGATCATTTGAAGAAATTGAATCTTATTATACTGAATCCAATTTTTAATGATCATATAATTATCCATTAAGAAAGGAATCCAAGCTTCCTGCAAAACAACATATTTATGTATACCCGTCCCATTCTCAATAATATAGGGAAAATGAATTTCTTGATTCAATATTTGAATATATTCAATACGATACGCATCCCCTTTATCCTTAGTAAGTTCGAGCGAAAAACTACTCAACAATTTATAGGGAACATTCTTTGCCAACTTTCGCTTATATTCCAAAACCAAATGATTCTGTTCTTTTAATACACTACGAATTTCATCTGGTTTAGAATTCTCATTTAAAGACGTATTTTCAATCAACACATCAATAGCACGATTGATCGCATCTCTTCTTTCTCCTTCGATCATTGGACCCAAAAACAAATGATACTGTGTTACTGTATACCAAGCTGACACAATCATTTCATCAAAGATTTCGTCAAATGAAAAACGATATTTTTTCAGCATCAAATTCATAATAGCTTCTAACCAATAAAATTTGTAGCACTGCGTAGGATGATCCAACATACTCCCAAAAGCTCGATAATCCAGTTCTCCAGAATAAGCATCGTTCTTTATAAATTCCATATTCATACCCATGTTCTTTCCACCAAATATTATAACCTTTTCGATCTATGATTTCATTTTAATGCTGGTATAATGTTAGGTATGAACTATCAAAATATACAAAGCGGCCTATCTACCGCATTTTTAGACAAAAATATATCTTCCAACGTATTATATCGACCTCAATTTATTTCAAACGACTATAAAAATGGAAGAAAAGTACTAAGCACCATTGAAGATGAATTATTACACTGCGACTCCTTTTTAATCAGTGTAGCCTTCATTACGATGGGAGGTATCACCCCCTTACTTCAAACGCTTCGTACTTTAGAAGATAAAGGCATCCATGGAAAGATTCTAACAACGGACTATTTGGCATTTAGTGATCCTAAAGCCTTAGATAAACTCGCTACATTTTCCAATATTGAACTTAAAATGTATCTAGTACCCGACACAAAGAATGGTTTTCATACCAAGGGATATATCTTTCAATCAAATGAAATCTATAAGATCCTTATAGGTTCTAGTAATATGACAAATACAGCACTTACTACAAATCGAGAATGGAATACAAAAATTGTGTCCACAAAATCCGGTGAGTTTGTATCAGAAATGTTAGATGAATTTGAAGAATTATGGAATCATCCAAATACATATTCCTACAATGCATTTATTGGTGCATATAGAGTGCATTATGAAGAATACAAAAAGGTGAAACAAAAAGAAGACATTAAATTACCTTCTAAACAACTGATTCCAAATTCTATGCAACAGGCTTTTATTTCCAATCTTAGAAAGCTTCGCAATGAGAATGAATCAAAGAGTTTGTTGATTTCAGCCACAGGAACAGGTAAGACATATGCCTCAGCCTTTGCCATGCAAGACCAAAATCCAAAAAGAGCCCTATTCCTAGTTCATAGAGAGCAGATTGCCAAACAAGCTCTTCAAAGCTACAAAAATGTATTTGGAGAATCCAAAACATTCGGTTTATTATCTGGAAATAGTAAAGATACTGATGTAGACTACTTGTTCGCAACGATGCAAACGATGTCTAAAAAAGAAGTGTATTCAAGTTTTGCCCCTGATATATTCGATACCATCATCATTGATGAGGCACATCGCATTGGAGCTAAAAGCTATCAAGAAATCATGGACTACTTTAAGCCAAAGTTTTGGCTAGGAATGAGCGCAAGCCCAGAAAGAATGGATGACTTTGATGTATATGCAGCCTTCGACCATAATATTGCCTATGAAATTCGTCTTCAACAAGCTCTAGAAGAAAACTTATTATGTCCATTCCACTATTTTGGCATTACCGACTTTTTAACCAACGGAAACGAAACGGATTTTACCGATTTTAACTATTTAACATCCAACCAAAGAGTCGACTACATTATCGAACAAACCAATTACTATGGATACAGTGGAGAAAGAGTCAAAGGACTCATGTTTTGCAGCTCCAAAAAAGAAGCGGCTGCCCTTAGTGAAAGATTAAATCTAAGAGGATATCGAACCATCGCTTTAAGTGGAGAGGATTCTCAAGAAAAAAGAGAAGATGCGATTGATCGCTTAGTATCCGATACAAGAAGTGACTATCTACAATACATTTTAACTGTAGATATTTTTAATGAAGGTGTCGACATTCCTGAAATCAATCAAGTTGTACTATTAAGACCCACACAATCGCCCATTGTCTTTGTCCAACAATTAGGTCGAGGCCTAAGAAAATCAAAAGACAAAGAATATGTTGTCATTCTAGACTTCATTGGAAACTACAAAAACAACTTCATGATTCCAATCGCCCTATCTGGAGATCGTTCTTACAACAAAGACAATATAAGACGATATGTTCTTGAGGGTGAAAGAATTATTCCAGGATCGAGTACGATTCACTTTGATGAAATCAGTAAGAAACAAATCTTTGCGTCAATCGACAAATTATCAGGTATTAAAACTTTTATTAAAGAAAGTTATAAAAATCTTAAATATAAACTGAATCGAACACCCCTTCTTATGGACTTTTTAAGCAACCATGAAGTTGATCCACTTGTGATTTTAAAAGAATATAAAACCTATTATAAACTTTTAGAAAGTATAGATGCCTCTAGTATAGAAAAGCCATTAAACGATAAAGAACTAACCGTGTTAGAATACTATTCTAGTATTATCGCAAATTCAAGACGACCTATTGAAGCCGAGTTATTAAATCAAATTATAAACTTGTATACAATAGAACCATTCGATTTACTGAATCAAATTAACTCGAAGTATAACACCCAATTTAATATGAATCATCTTAATTCTGCATTATCTAATATTACAGGAAATTTTATTAAAACCTCAGCAGAAAAAGATAAAAACACACTATTAAACTCCGTTATTCTACACAATGATGACAAGCTATCTATTTCTAATGATTTTAAGAACATCCTCACAAACACTCAATTCAAGGAATACATTCAAGATTTAATTGATGTATGTATTGAGAAAAATAAATCGCTTAGGAACAAAAAGAAAGACACATTTGGCTTTATCATGTATGAAAAGTATTCTCGAAGAGATGTATGTCAGCTGTTGAATCATATTAAAGACGATGCATCAACAATGTATGGAATGAAACAATTAAACAAAAATACATGTATATTCGTAACATATCATAAGGCAGATGGAATAAATGGAGCTGAATATTTGGATGGAAAGCCTAACTATTCTGATTCCTTCATGGATTCTCAAACATTTATGTGGAATTCTAAAATAGGGAACGGTCCTGAAAGTAAATATATGAAGGAATTCACATCAGGTGAAACAAAGAGATTATTCGTTAAAAAAAGTGATGGAGAAGGAACCGATTTCTACTACATGGGAACCTTTGAGATTGACAATATTAAAGGTACAACCAAGAAAAACAATAAGGGAGTTCTTCAACCCATTTGTGATGTTACTTTAAAAATGAATGAATCCATTCGAGAAGATATTTTCGATTATTTACAACAATAAAGGAGTGATTTTTTGAAAACAATACATGTAGTAGCCGCCATTATTAAAGATGGTAATAAAATATTCGCCACCCAAAGAGGCTATGGCGAATTCAAAGACGGATGGGAATTTCCAGGAGGAAAAGTAGAACCCAATGAAACAAGTAAACAAGCTATTGTTCGTGAAATTAAAGAAGAATTAGATACAACTATTCAAGTACAAGAATACTTTGATACAGTCGAATACGACTATCCAAACTTCCACCTATCCATGGACTGCTTCATTTGTACAATCCTTAAAGGAAACTTAACCCTATTAGAACATGAATCTGCCAAATGGCTATCTAAAGAAACATTAGATTCAGTAGACTGGCTACCTGCAGATTTAGGATTAATAGCTAAATTAAAGAAAATATTATAATCCCATACAACATTTTAAAGTATCAAAAAACGAGCATTTCATCTTTATATAAAGAACAAATGCTCATTTTTCTTTGATTTAACGTAAGCGCCAAGTAATATGCTGGATTGAAAATCATATCAAAAAAATCGACAATTA
>ERZ791702.634-NODE-634-length-12257-cov-3.2961_pt1 | contig 12257 bp, 11 predicted proteins | sample MGYA00510050_ERZ791702 | MGnify/ENA primary metagenome ERZ791702 (study PRJEB30046, sample SAMN00715230) | human gut metagenome | study: EMG produced TPA metagenomics assembly of the A metagenome-wide association study of gut microbiota in type 2... | reverse complement strand
CCAGCGCTGCCAACGGCTGCTGCAGCAAAGCATCCTTCAGCGTCAGCAGCAAAGCCAATGTACCCATCGGCAGCACGCCCATAGCGCTGTAGGTATCCGCCAGTACCGGCAGGATGTACAGTAAAAACAGCAGCAGCACGCAAAACGATGCCAGCAGCAAAAATGCCGGATAAGTTACGGCCCTCTGCACAAAACGCCGCAACTTAAGCTGGCGGCTGTAATAATCTGCCAACTGCTCCAGCAACATGGCCAGCTCACCGCTTTCTTCCCCCACAGCCACCAAAGTAACTGCCAACTGAGTACAGCAATCCGCTTCCGCTGCCAAGGCCTGTGCCAGGCTGCTGCCACGGCGCAACCTTTGCTGCAGACGATAGCAGAGCAGCATCTGCTTAGCGCTGCCATGCTTTTGCAATAGCTGCAGCGCATTCAGCAATGGCAGGCCGCTGCGCAGGATAACCGCCAGCTGCCTGTAGAAGCTGATCTGCTCCGCCAGGCTCACGCCTCCTCTAAGCTTAATTTTCATCACCTCCACATAGCCGATTATAGACTATTTGTGAATTTTCTGTCTAATTTCATTTGTCACATATGTGAAATCTGTGTGACATAAAAATCTTTTTTTTACCGCAAGCAAAAGAAAAACTCTGCAAGCCTCATATCACAAGACTTACAGAGTTTTTCTCAACTGATTAATTTCATGAAAATTATCTGCAATTATAACGTTCTAAGCAGTCTAAGCAACAATATTTTGCTCATGACCATGACGAATCCAAACGCAAGCGCTGATGCCGAAAAGAATCACGCCGGCTACTACAAAAAGACTTTGCAACGGCGCAAATGTAGCAATAGCTCCGCCAAGTACAGGACCTACCATGGAACCGAACTGCTGCGCACTGAACATAAAGCCAAAAACGCGTCCGCGCTGGTCGGTAGTTGTATTGCTGGCCAACACAGCACTCAGCGAAGGCTGAATACCGGCACAGCACAAGCCATAGCAAAAATTGCAGACACAGAACAAAAGCAGTGTCTGTGGCATTGCCGTCACCGCACTCATCAAGCCGGAAAGCAGCGTAGCAGCGCACAACGCTTTATAAAAGCCGTGCTCCTGTCCGAAGCGTCCCCAGCTCGGCGCAGTAATAGCACTGGCAATGCCTACGAGCGAAAAGGCCACGCCGGAAAGAAACATAATGTTGCCCTCACCATGATTCAGCTCTGCCACATAAAGGCTCAAAATCGGCTGAATCAGCAGGATAACCATCTGAGCTACAGCAATGTAAATCAGCGTTTCACGAATTACAGGTTGCTGTAAAAGCTGTACCTGCGGCTTGGCCGCAAGCTTTTTCGGCTCCGCCTTCGGCGGCTCGGGAATGTAGAACATAAATACCAGCGTAATAATCGTCAGTAACCCACCTGCAACGAAGAATGAGGCACGCATGCCAAACAGCGTTGCCAATGAACCGCCTACAAGCGGACCAATGACGTTGCCGCAGGTCAGTCCTGCCTGCATAATGCCCAAGCTCACGCCCAGCTTTTCCATCGGCACCAGACTGGTAGCAATCGCCAGGCAGGCGCTCCACAAGCCGGCAGCAAAGCCCTGCAGCACACGCACACCGAACATCTGCTCCGGCGTAGTTACTATGCCGCCCAAAAAGTACGACAGAGCCAGGCCTGCACCCGCACGCACCGCCATCATCTTTTTGCCGCGCGTATCAGCCATTTTACCCCAGATAGGTGCCATAATACCGCCAATCAGAAAGGTTATAGAAAAAATCGCACCATTCCACATTTTTACATCGTCTGCGCTCACTCCCAGCTCGTTCATCAGATACATTGGCAAAAAGGGAATAAGCATGGTATAGCCTGCAGCCATCAATACGACATTAGCCGTGAGGATAGCCAGAATAAGCTTCCAGTTTTTCATAAAATTCCACCTCAAAATAAAACAAAATCATACAACAGCAATAAATTATTATAACGCTAAGGCCGTTTTTGTGCAAATAAAAAATCTGCAATACAGCCTTAATTGCATAATATAATTACACTTGGGGAAATATGCTCTGCCGCAACAGAAACATATATAAAACTGTATCAAAACAGTATCAACACAACAAAACAGAACGCCGAAACCCGCTTGCCTAACGGATTTTCAGCGTTCTGTCTGTTTTTGGAGGAGAATTGAAATTTCAATGTTTTCAGCTATACATACTATATATAGTAGCTATAACAGCCTTATATACTTCAAAACACACAAGGAAATATAGCTTATTTGTAAAAGTGTGCCAAAATTACACCAAAAAAAGACTGTCTGCTATGCGTCAGAGCTGATACGCAACACAGGCAGCCTTTTTAGTTTACAATTCGCCTATACTATTAGAATGTAACTGTATTTATTATATCATAGCAAGGAGATTATGCAAGGCTATAATAAAAATACGTTTACATATACAACTAATATACAGTAAGTCAAAATAAACAAGCGTATAGAAACTATATAATTATATGCAAAATATACAAGAAAACTTGCATATTTAAACAGCGTATAACGTGGATAAACTCAAAAAATAATATTTTACGTCCGATAATATAGATTATGATAACTTCTATGTGTCCTGCCGTTCGCTTGCCTGGCACTATTGGCAAGGCTTTCGCCAGCTTGCCGAACCGCTTAATTAGCGCTGATGCCTAGTTTTTCCCTAAACGCTTCATCACTTCTGATTTTTTTATCAAGTGCAATTATATAGCGCAGTCTTTCTTGCGTTTGCTGAAGTTTGGAAATATCCTTGCTTTCCTGGATTTCCTGCAATTCTTGTTGCGTTGCTTCTAACGCTTCACTGATACTGTAAGCGTAGGCAGAAAAAAATTCAAAATTCATTGCACTTGTCAAAGCCTGGAAAAATGAGCTTTTATTCTTTTCCCGTACGTCATTCAAAATTTTTTCAATAAAAGCTTGAATATTACATTCTTTTATATGCAATGTTGCACCCGTTGGGATATGGGTAAAAATATAGCCTTGAACCATTTCACCTTTTCCCGTCACTGCTGCTTTTAATGTTTGTTCTAAAAATTCGCTAGCTTGGACACTAATATTACATTGACGCAGCAACGAAAAGAAATATTCCTTGTTATTGCTTTCATAATTTAAAAGCTGGTTAGGCGTTATATTCAGAACGTCGCAAATTCGTTGTAATAAGTCGACTTTAGGTTCAGTATCGCTACTTTCATAACGTCCAATCATTGACGCCGGAACATTCAATTTTTCTGCTAGTTGACGTTGTGTTAAACCAGCATTTTCACGTGCTTTTTTTAAACATTCCCTAAATTTCATAATAACCCCCTGCTATCTTTATAGATATATAATACCACGCAAAGCATTTTTTTGCTATCTAATTAGTTGACATATAGCTAATTTAGTAGTATGCTATCTATATAGCTATTATAGCTATAAATAAAATACAAAACGAGGTGTAAAACAATGAGAACTACAAGAACAGTTAAGCGCTTCAATTATGCGAGAGCAGCCTTTTATGTATATCTGCTGGCTATGATTGCATTTGTTATGACCAATGCAGCAGCAAAGTTTGCAGTGCTGGGGCGTTAAGAATGAGCGAAGCGGAACAAATCAAAGAGCAGATATTTCAGCAAGCTGCATTGCGTTTGTTCAGTCTGCAGCAAAGCTTTCAGCGAAACAGGCAGAACAAAACACACCTTGCATATCAGAGCGGGGCAGTTAAAGCGCTAGAACTGCTTATAGAAGAACTTGACTTATGGGATGAATACGAGGAATGGAGGAAAACATGGAAAACAAAACAATCTATTTAACAGCGCAAGACGTGGCCGAAGCGCTTAACATCTCTCAAAGCATGGCTTATAAGCTGATTAGAGAGTGGAACAACAAACTGAAAGAGCAAGGAAAGTTTGTAATGGCCGGACGCATTAATGAGCGTTATTTCCGTCAAGTAGTTGACGTTGTAGCATAAAGGAGGAATAAAAAATGTATGTATTTTCCCCGGCAAACAAAAAAAGACTGCGTACGAATACTGCATATCTGCAAACTGAATGTCTGAACCCAAAATCACGTGAAGCACGTCGCCGTCAAGAACGCCTTGAAAGAGCGCAAGAACGCAAAGCGAAAAAATAAAAGCTTCCGGATGTTCCCAGCGCCGGAAACCGCTACCAATAAGCCACCTACCCACCACGAGAGCCACCGACCGAAAAAGCCTTGCTGCTACCAACAGCAAAGCATAGCCACAGTGCCACAGATGCCCCACAGAGCGCACGAAAAGGGCAACAGGTATAATCATATACATGGCAAAACAGGGCGCTGAAAAACGATTCTACGAACCGCACAGAGAGGAGTAAAACAACATGATTGATGCTGAAGACCTGCCGTCAATAGAACTTGCCTGCAGATTAAGAAACAGAACTTATTCTGATGCCTGCCGTTACTGCCTGGAGCTTGCAGATTCAAACCTTTTAGCACAGGACGAACCCTGGGACAAGCTGCTTGCAGCAGCCTGCGCCGGATACGTTGCCGGTGTACGTCACGAACGTAAACGCCAGCGCCAAAAGCACCAGATCACAGATGAAGAACTTGCCTTAGTGCAAGCCTACAGAATAACGGATGACAGTGAACGTCATTTCTTGCTTAATTTCGCAAAAGTCACGCTGGAATATGCGGAAAAATCAGCACAGATTAAGTACTTGCTTAAAAAGATAAAAAAAGAGCCTGCCGACGCTGCCACACGTCAACAGGCTTGCACAGAATAATTTTCAAATAAGATTATAGCAGAAAAGCAGCCTTGTTGCAACTTTCTTTAGTGGCAGCAAGGCTTTTTAATTTTTTCTATATGGAGGGTAGAATGGGAAAATTAATGCTTGAAGATATTAGACCATACTTACAAGGCGTAAAACAGAAAGGCGCTGAAACTGTTGCAACGTGCCCATTATGCGGTAAACCCGAACACTTATATATTAAGCAGGACGGGGAAAAGCTGCTGATGCATTGCCACAAATGCAACGCCAAAGGAACGGAACTGTTTAAGGAATTCCGCCGTTTAGGAGCAAAGCACGAAGAACCGGAACAAATCGACTATAAGACAGCAAAACCCATAGAGGATTATTACCACATTTACCGCCTGCCGAATGGTAAAGAACAATTCCGCAAGCGCCGTCGCAAATGGGCCGACGGCCACAAGCAGTTTACGTTTGAACACACCGACGCAGACGGCAAGAAGCAATATGAAAAGCCTGCTGATGCCGTTATACTGTATAACCTTGACAAGCTGGCAGAAGCAGCGCCGGAAACCCCGCTTTACGTTGTAGAGGGTGAAAAGTGTGCTGATGCTATGCTGCAGCATGGCTTGCTTGCAACTACCAGCAGCACCGGGGCACAGAAAGAAATAAAATTCACGCCTGCAGATAAAGCAGCGCTGGAAAAATTCAAGTTAAAAATCATTATTCCGGACAATGACGAAAAGGGCGCTGCCTACGCTGCAGCTTTCAAAGAATACGCCTGCAAAATACTAGCCTTGCCGGATATTTGGGAAAAATGCCCTAAAAAGGGCGATATAGCAGACTATTTTGCAGCAGGCGGAAAGGTTGAAGCGATAACAGGCTATGAGTGGGAACAGGAACTTACACAAAGCTATATTGATAGCCTGGACGTGGCAGCGCTTTTAGATCTGAAAATTTTTAAGCAACTATTGATGCAGAATAGAACGGACAGAATAAAAACACTAGCAATGCTTGAACAGCGTGCCAATAAATTACACATTGCAAGAAGATTCGGGCAGGCGTGGAAAGCCTACCAAGCAGACAGCGCCACACCGACCAACAGCACGGAGCATGAAACCAGCTTTACCGGGCAGCCGTTGGCGCTGGCGTGCGGGGAGTGGATAGCCAACGATGCAGGAATATACCGCTTGAAGCAGCAAGGCGATATAGTGAAACAGGATTACGCCTGCAAAATGCCCATTATGCCAGCTGCCGTCCTGCGTAACATTGAAACCGACACCGAAAAAGTACAGCTTGCATTCCGCCGGACCAAGTCACAGTGGAGCAAGTGCATTTTCCCACGGTCCACGATAAGCAACAAAAACAAAATCATAGAGCTTGCAGACCGGGGAATTTTCGTTACCAGCGACACAGCAGCAGCGCTTGTTACCTACTTAGGCGCTTGCCTTGCAAACAATGCCGAAACTATCCCTATTATCCAATCTGTAGAGCGCTTAGGCTGGGTAGACAGCGTTTTTGTTCCGTATGCTGAATCGTTGACGCTGGATAATGACGGCCAAGGCGCTGAAATTGCTAGGGCAGTACACAGCAAAGGCACGCTGCAGGAATGGGCGGAATATATAGCGCCGTTACGGAAACAGAGCTTATACCTGCAAATTGTACTAGCTGCTGCATTCGCCAGCGTGCTGATCAGCAAAGTTAAGGCGCTGCCGTTTATGCTGCATTTATGGGGCGGTACAGGTACAGGCAAAACAGTGGCATTAAAAGTAGCTGCCAGCGTATGGGGAAACCCGGAAAAATATATGCTGACACTGAACGGCACAACAAATGCGCTAATGGGAACTGCTGCACTGCTGCATGACTTGCCGTTGCTGGCGGACGAACTGCAGACAATCAAGCTTGATACCAATTTTCAAAACTATGACAAACTTATAATGCAGCTCACAGAGGGCAAGGACAGGGCAAGGCTTACACAGCAAAGCACACTGAAAGAGCAAAAGACCTGGAACAACTGCTTCATCTTCACAGGTGAAGAACCCATAACACAGAGCAACAGCGGGGGCGGTACGAAAAACAGGGTAATAGAATTGCAGTGCAAAGAGCAGATAATAAGCAACGGCAATGCCGTGGTAAACTTCATAGATTCCCATTATGGCAGCGCCGGACGTGCTTTTATTGAGCATATCGCCAGCAAGCCAGCCAAAACGCTGCAGCAGGAATTTCAGACACTGCAAAGCGCCTTGCTGCAGATTAGCAACAGCAGCGCTAAACAGTGTGCTGCACTTGCACTTATTGCGCTGGCTGATGCATACGCCGATGAATGTATTTTCAAAGACAAACGGCAGGTATTAGAATTGCAGCAGCTTGCCGGAATTGCAAAGAGCCTTGCCGAAATAGACAGCGCCGAACGTGCCTACCGCTATATTATGGATGTCATAGCAGCGAACTACGATTATTTCGCTAGGCGTGGCAAACACGGATATTACAAGCCAGCTGCAGGCGCTTGCTGGGGTAAATTAACTGCAGATTATATAGCAATTAATAGAACCCGCATTGCAGAAGAACTTGCAAAGCAAGGCTACAGCCTTAATTCCGTGGCTGATGCCTGGAAAAACAAAGGCTATATCATGACACGTTCGGACGGACGTATAAATCACACAGAGCGACTAGACAACGGCATATTTTCAGCAATTCACCTAAAAAATACGCTTTAGGTTATGCATGGTATGCACAGGGTATGCACGGCAAAAACCTTGAAACCTAGACAGAGCAAGGCTTTCAAGATTCGTGCATACCATTAATACCATGAATACCATAAATATATATATACGTATGGAAAAAATAAAAAGCGTATATCAGAAAATACAATTACTCTTTTCTTAATAATTATATATATCTCTCTAATTTTAGGGTATTATGGGTATTTTCGGTATTATAAACCCCGAAACCTAGCCGGGGCAAGGCTTTATGGCGTATACCCAACGCATAACATGCATACCATAGGAGGGAAAAATGACGAAGCAAAATAACATAGGTGACTTTGACTTATGCAAGGATGAATATAATCTTGAAGCTGAAATAGAACCGGGATACAGACTTTATGTTCCCTGGCTACACAGAGAGTTTTGGGAGGAGCAGGACTTGAACCAAGAGACGAACCAAGAGACGAACCAAGAGAACGAAGCAAGAACGAAGCAAGGACGAAGCAAGGAGAATTTGCACTTGAACGCCGAGGAAACGCCGATAAAAAGCAAGTTGATGCGGTGAAAGTGCGGTGATGATTTCAACAGTAGCGCTGCAATTGAACAACGGGCGAACAACGGAGAATTTATATTTTTGAAGCTCGAATGAAGCTCGAAAAGGACAGCTTGAACAGAGAGCAAACAGAGAGAAAAAAGCACTTGAAGCCGTGAAGAAGCCGTGAGAGAGCTGGCAAGAAGTGAAGAACAACTAAAATCGCAAACAGCAGATTTTCACATTTAACGCCAAAAGAGCGCCGATAAACTCAATTTAGCGGTGATAAAGCGGTGATAACTATAATGGCAGCGCTGCAGAGCGCTTCAAAATTGCAAGCCTATATGATTACACCTGCAAAGCATAAAAACGGCGCTACGGGGCAAAAGCTGAACTATTAGAGGTATACGCAAAGGAGCTGAACTATTATGGCAGTATATCAAGACAAGGCCACAGGCAAATACTACTTTTCTTGTTGCTACAAAGATTGGCAGGGAGAGCGACGGCGCAAAAAAAAGTGCGGCTTTAAATTCGCTAGGGATGCCAAAGCAGCCGAAAGGGATTTTCTGAACCAGCAGTACGGCGCAAGCTGCATGAGCTTTAAAGCCTTGTACGAATTATATATAGCTGATTGCCGGGCAAGGCTGAAAGAAAGCACAGTGATCAGTAAAGATTCACTTTTTCAGCATTCCATACTGCCGTTTTTTCAGAGATTCGACAATATAGGCAGCATAATGCCAGCGCACGTCCGGCAATGGCAAAATGAACTGCTGACAAAGTACAAGCCTACTTCTTGCCGTCGGATACACAGCCAGCTTTCAGCAATTTTTAATTTCGCCGTGAAATATTACGGACTTGCAAGAAATGTAGCCTGCATTGCCGGAGGTATTGGAGCACGCAAGGCAGATAGCGCCAGCTATTGGACCATAGAAGAATTTGACAAAGCTATTGAACAGGTACAGGCATTGCAGGACAACGCAGCCTTGACAGTGCTTTTTTATAGTGGCTTGCGTGTTGGCGAATTATTGGCGCTGACAATGGCGGACTATGACGGCAGCGCCAACACCATAACAGTAACAAAGACACTGTCACGCACAGCAACAGGCTATATAATAGCGCCACCAAAGACACCAAAGTCAAGGCGAACAGTCACTATTCCTTGCAAGGCTAGCGCCGTGCTAAATGCCTATATAGCGACACTATACGAACCACAGAAGCAGGATACTATTTTTATTGGCTTGAACAGAAACCGCCTTGCCTATGTTATGAAGCTGGCAGCTATTGGCGCTGGTATAAAAATAATAAGAGTGCATGACCTGCGCCACAGTCACGCTAGTTTACTGATTAACAACGGCGCTAACATTAAAGCAGTATCGGAACGACTAGGGCACGATGATATAAAAACCACGCTGAACACCTACGGGCACTTATATCAAAATCAAGATAATGCACTTGCTGCAATGCTGGACAAAATATAAAAGTGTACCAAAAGTGTACCGATATAACAAAACAGAACGCCGAAACCCGCTTGCCTAACGGATTTTCAGCGTTCTGTCTGTTTTTGGAGGAGAAAATATGAATTTGCTTAAAAAGCAAATAGCAGCTTGTTTAAAAGTAGAGGAGCTAACCAATGCACTTAAGGAAATTGTCAAGGTCAAAGGTCAAGGCTGCAATGCAAAATCAGGAAGGGACGATATACATTGGTTAGCCATCACTAACTTCATGATTATTGTAGCACATATTTTTACAGTTAGCAATAGCTAATTTTAATTTTTTTTATTTTTTCCCGCGATTAACGCTGCGTGCAAAAAAACAACGCAGTCACGTTGCCGTTTTACGGAATACGTAACTGCGTTTAAGCTTGCACTTATTTTATACTTCCGGCTTGTTCTCGCCGGCAGCTTCCTTAGCCTGCTCCTGCTGCAGCAAAGCCATAAACTGCTCGCCGGTAATAGTTTCCTTCTCAAGCAGGTACTGTGCCAGTACATCCAACTTATCTCTGTTGTCCTGCAAAATCGTGCGTGCCTTTGCGTGAGCCTCCTTAATCAACGCCAAAACCTTGGCATCAATCTTGCCTGCTGTCATTTCACTGCACTGCAGGGCAGCGTCACCGCCCAGATAACGGTTGGCCACAACCTCGGTAGCCATCATATCAAATTCTTCCGTCATGCCCAGACGTGTTACCATGCTGCGTGCCAGCTTGGTTGCCTGCTCGATATCATTGGAAGCGCCGCTGGTAATGCTGCCGAAAACAACCTCCTCGGCACTGCGGCCGCCGGTCATGGTTACAATCTTGTTAAACAGCTCTTCCTTGGTCATCAGCACGCTGTCATTTTCGCTGATTTGCATGGTGTAGCCCAAGGCGCCGTTGGTACGCGGAATAATGGTGATCTTGTGTACAGGAGCACTGTGCTTCTGCATCGCAGCCACAAGCGCATGGCCGATTTCATGGTAGGCAATAACCTTTTTCTCTGCTGGAGAAATTACCGCACCCTTACGCTGGTAACCGGCGATAACGGTTTCAATGGATTCCTCCAGATCTTCCTGCTCCACCACGTTACGATGCATTTTTACGGCACGCAAAGCACCCTCATTGATAATATTGGCGAGCTCTGCACCGCTGGCTCCGGCTGTTGCCCGCGCCAACGTACCGTAATCGATATTGTCTGCCATACGCACGTTACGTGCATGAACCTTCAGGATAGCCTCACGGCCCTTCAGATCAGGCAGCTCAACAGGAATACGGCGGTCAAAGCGTCCCGGACGCAAAAGCGCCTTATCCAAGGATTCCGGACGGTTAGTAGCCGCTAAGATGACTACGCCCTTGCTGCCGTCAAAGCCGTCCATTTCGCTCAGCAGCTGATTCAACGTCTGCTCGCGTTCATCATTGCCGCCGAACTGACCGTTATCACGGCGTTTACCGATAGCATCGATTTCATCGATAAATACTATGCAAGGTGCCTTTTCCTGGGCCTGCTTGAACAAATCGCGCACACGGGCAGCGCCCATGCCGACGAACATTTCTACAAATTCACTGCCGCTGATGCTGAAGAACGGCACCTTGGCTTCGCCTGCTACCGCACGCGCCAGCAAGGTTTTACCCGTACCGGGAGGGCCTACCAGCAAAGCACCCTTCGGCATATTAGCACCGATATCCTTGTACTTGCCTGGATTATGCAGAAAATCCACCAACTCCATCAGCGCTTCCTTGGCCTCGTCCTGACCTGCTACATCGGCAAAGCTTTTGCCTGTCTGCGCTTCCACATAAACTTTGGCATTGCTCTTGCCGAAGCTCATAGCGTTACCGCCCATACGCTTGCCCATGAAGTACATAAATAACTGTCCCAAGCCAAAGAAAATCAGAATCGGCAGTACCCAATTGGTGAAAAAGGTTACAAGCGGACTTTGTTCCTTAGGCACAACCTGCGTAAATTCTACCTTACTCTTCATCAGGCGGTTAGCCAGCTCCGGGTCCTCCACTCTGCCTGTAACGTAAATTTCCTTTTCGTTGTTCTTATCAACCGCAGCCAGACGCTTATCGGTAATTTCTACCTTAGATACCTTGCCTTCATCCACCATTTGAAGAAAATTATTATAGGAAACCTCCTTCATTTTCGGGTTGAAGAACATTGGCATGATTACGGAATTGAATACCAGAATCAAAACCAGCATCAGCATATAATAATACGTCAATGGCCGTTTTTTATCATTGTTATCGTTCATCATTTCATCTCCTCGCTATGCTTTATAAGTATTATTGTATACCTATTTATAGCAATAAACAAACGAAAAAAATGTGAAGCTGATTGTATAGTCAACACAAAAAGTGTTAAAAAATCACACTCTCCCAGTCCCCTGCAAGAATACTTGTATACATGCGTCCTATCCCTTGAATTTACATGCCGTTTTCTATACAATTAGCATGTAACTATCTAAGGAGGTCAAACTTATGCCTAAAATTAATACAGTTTTAGTTGCTAACCGCGGCGAAATCGCCATCCGCGTTTTCCGCGCCTGCAACGAATTAGGAATCCGTACTGTTGCTATATATTCCAAGGAGGACACCCTGTCCCTGCATCGCAACAAAGCCGACGAGGCCTACATGGTAGGCGAAGGCAAAAGTCCGACCGACGCTTATCTTGATATCGAAGACATTCTGCGCGTAGCCAAGGAGCATGACGTAGATGCCATCCATCCCGGTTATGGCTTTTTATCCGAAAACAGTAATTTAGCACGCCGCTGTGCTGAGGAAGGCCTGATTTTCATCGGCCCGCGTCTGGAGCACCTGGTAA
>ERZ791702.630-NODE-630-length-12316-cov-2.73118_pt1 | contig 12316 bp, 10 predicted proteins | sample MGYA00510050_ERZ791702 | MGnify/ENA primary metagenome ERZ791702 (study PRJEB30046, sample SAMN00715230) | human gut metagenome | study: EMG produced TPA metagenomics assembly of the A metagenome-wide association study of gut microbiota in type 2... | reverse complement strand
CGCGCTGGCCTGCAGCCCCAAGCTGCTGATTGCCGATGAACCGACCACTGCACTGGATGTAACTATTCAGGCGCAGGTACTGGAGCTGATGAAGGACCTCATCAACAACCGCGATATGTCCATGCTGATGATTACCCACAGCCTGGGTATCGTTGCCGAGGTCTGCGACGATATGGCAGTTATGTATGCCGGCCGTATTGTAGAGAAGGGCACTGTTGACGATGTATTCAACAATATGCGCCATCCCTACACCGAGGGCCTGTTCAACAGCCTGCCTAACCTGAAGGAACAGGGCGAAATGCTGGAGCCTATCAAAGGCCTGATGCCCGACCCGGCGGATTTGCCGCCCGGATGCACCTTCGCTCCGCGTTGTCCCTATGCTACCGAAGCATGCTCTGCCTCCGTGCCTGAGCTGCATTCCGTAGATGGCAGCAAAACTCATTTTGTAGCCTGCCACGCTTATTCCAGACCCGGATTTGCTTTAAGGAGGAACCAAAAATGAGTAATGCTCCGCTGTTAGTTATCGAAAATCTTTCCAAATATTTTAATACCGCTGCAGGTCAGCTGCATGCTGTCGACGGTGTAAGCTTTACTCTGGAGGAAGGCAAAACTCTGGGTATCGTAGGCGAATCCGGCTGCGGTAAATCCACTACCGGACGCTGCATTCTGAAGCTGATTGAGCCCACCAGCGGCAAAATCATCTTCCAAGGCAACGATATCACTAAGCTGAGCCGTAAGGAAATGCGCCCGCTGCGCCAAAAGATGCAGATGGTATTCCAGGATCCGTTCTCTTCTCTGGACCCGCGTGAAACCGTTATGCAGCTTATCAGCGAGCCTATTATCGAGCATAAGCTGATTAAAGGCAGGGAAGCGATTGAAGAACGCACTCTGGAGCTGATGCGTACCGTTGGCTTGGCTGAGCGCTATGCCAATGTCTATCCGCATGAGCTGGACGGCGGCCGCCGTCAGCGTATCGGCATTGCCCGTGCTTTGGCCATGAACCCCAAAATCATCGTTTGCGACGAGCCTGTTTCCGCGTTGGATGTTTCCATTCAGGCGCAGATTCTGAACCTGCTCAAGCAGCTGCAAAAGGATTTGGGACTGACCTATATCTTCATTACCCATGACCTGTCCGTAGTAAAATATTTCTCGGATGATATTGCGGTTATGTATATGGGCACCATGGTAGAAAAAGCACCTGCTAATCTGCTGTTCAAGAATCCACTGCATCCTTACACTAAGGCACTGCTTTCGGCAATTCCTCTGCCTATCGTGGGCAAGGATAAGCCTAAGCGTCAGGTTATCAAGGGCGAAATTACCGCGCCTATCAACCTGCCGGATGCCTGCCGCTTCATGAAGCGCTGCGACTGCCCTGTTGCCGGCGTTTGTGATAAAGGCAATCCTGTACTGCGCGAGGTTGAGCCGCAGCATTTTGTGGCCTGCTCCTGCGTAAAATAATTTATATTGAAAAATTAACCGCCCTCTGAAACGCTGATTTCAGGGGGCGGTTTTATCTAATATTTGTTACTTTCGTCCAATTATATAACGATTTTGGACGAAAGGTGAAGGAGTTGGATGAATAGGGGCGGTTTTTCCCTTATCCTATTGGTGATTCCCTTATTTTATGGTACAATTTAAGGGAATGGAAGGAGGAGTAAGGGAATGAGAAGCTTTAACTACTCAATAATTAGAGAACAAAAATGGGATTCAGAAATTTTGAGCTTGATAGCTGCAATTTATAAAGAGGCAGGTAAACAGGAGCTTTTTGTAAAGCAACGGCCGGAAGAGCTTAATAAGCTGGTAGAAATAGCCAAAATTCAAAGTACGGAAGCGTCTAATGCGATTGAGGGCATTGTTACGACCAGCACTAGAATACGTGAGCTTGTAAACGAGAAAACAACACCGAGAAATCGTGATGAGCAGGAAATTGCCGGCTATCGTGATGTATTAAATATAATACATGAGAATTTCGATGTTATCCCCATCTCCAAAAACTATATTTTACAGCTTCATAAAATTTTGTACAACCATATGAATAACCAATTTGCAGGGAGAACTAAGAGCGTGCAAAATTACATCAGTGCTACTTACCCGGATGGTAGTACTAAGATTTTATTTACACCGCTTGCTCCTTACGAAACACCGGAAGCGCTTGAGCGTATCTGTGAAGAATATAATAGAGTAATAGGTAATTTGGAGTTAGAGCCACTTATTGCTATACCTGTTTTTATTCATGATTTTTTATGCATTCACCCATTTAATGATGGTAATGGAAGAATGAGCCGTTTGCTTACAACCTTACTTTTGTATAGAAATGGTTTTTATGTAGGCAAATATATTTCGTTGGAAGCCAAAATTGCTAAGAATAAGGATTTATATTATGAAGCTTTGGCTGATTCGCAAGTAGGCTGGCATGAGGGTAAGGAAGATGCTATACCATTTGTAAAATATATTCTGGGGACGATTCTTGCTGCTTATAAAGACTTTGAAGAACGTATGACTATCATTGAGCCTAAGCTTTCTGCGCTGGAAATGGTACGTAGAGCAAGTGAAAATAAAATCGGACGCTTTAATAAGCAGGATATTCGTGAGCTTTGTTCTACGCTTAGCGACAGCTCTATTGAAGCTGCTCTGCGTAAGCTGGTGCTTTCCGGTGAATTGCAAAAAGAAGGCAAGGGGAAAAGCACTTGCTATTTTAGAGTTAAATAGGGTCATATCTGAACTGCCCTCTGAAAAGTTAATTTCAAGGGGCGGTTGTTATTATATTTGCTGGTTTCATCCAAATAGATGATGGTTTTGGACGAAAAGCAAATAGGCTGGATGAAAGGAGAAAATAATAAATCATTTTTCCCCTCTTTATCTTTTGCTCAAAAAGTGCTATAATAAACATCAAATTGAATCGACCCCTGATAACACGATGAACAAGCAAGTAGGCTTAAGGCTGTGTTTAAGAGAGCGAAGTCACCGGCTGTAAGCTTCGCACACAAAATTATGCCGAAGTTCCCTTGGGAGTGTCCTGCCTGAAGGCTGCATGGCTGTGTAGGGTGGGCGTAAGGCTGCGTTAAAGCTTGCAAATGAAGGAACAAATTTGGGTGGTACCGCGAATATTTTTCGCCCCTGTAAACTTATCAGTTTTGCAGGGGCGTTTTCTTATTTTTTGGTGACAGTCTATAAAGACCATCTACTGCAGAAACAGCTTCACAGCGTATTATCTGCGCCTGTGTCGAGTTTCTTGGTATCTGGTACTTTTTGAACTGTCCAATGAAGAAAGGATGAAATCAATGAAAGAAAAATTGGAAGCATTAAAAGCACAGGCTTTGGAAGAGCTTGCTGCCGTAACTTCTCTTGATGCGCTTAAGGACCTGCGTGTCAAATATCTGGGTAAAAAAGGCCCGATGACCGAAATCCTGCGCGGCATGGGCAAGCTGCCTGCCGAAGAGCGTCCGAAAATCGGCCAGATTGTTAACGAAATCAAGGCTGAGCTGGAAGGCAAAATCAACGAAGCAACTGCCGTTCTGGAGAAAAAGGCACTGGCTGACAAGCTCGCTAACGAGCAGGTTGATATTACTCTGCCGGGCCGCAAGCCGAAAACTGGTCATCTGCATCCCGTAACCCTGACCATGCGTGAGATTAAGAAAATCTTCATGCGTATGGGCTTTGACGTTTGCGACGGTCCGGAAATCGAGGATGTATACCACAACTTCACCGCACTGAACCTGCCTCCTGATCATCCGGCACTGGATATGCAGGATTCCTTCTATATCACCGAAAACTATCTGCTGCGCACCCAAACCTCCGGCGTGCAGGCACGTACCTTGGAAAGCAAGGAGCCTAACACTCCGATTCGCATGATTTGCCCCGGTACCGTTTACCGCTGCGATTACGACGCAACTCACTCCCCAATGTTCCATCAGGTAGAAGGCCTTGTTGTAGACAAAAACATCAGCCTGGCAGATTTGAAGGGCACTCTGGAGCTGTTCTGTAAGCAAATGTTTGGCGAGGATGTTAAGGTGCGCCTGCGTCCTTCCTATTTCCCCTTCACCGAGCCTTCTGTTGAGGTTGACGTATCTTGCCCGATTTGCCATGCTAAGGGCGGCGGCTGCCATGTCTGCAAGGACAGCGGCTGGCTGGAAATCCTCGGCGCCGGTGTTGTACATCCCAACGTATTGCGCATGAGCGGTTATGATCCTGAGAAAATGACCGGTTTTGCCTTTGGTCTGGGCGTTGAACGTATCGCTATGCTGAAATACGGCATTGACGATTTGCGCCTGTTCTTCGAAAATGACCAACGCTTCATCAGTCAATTCAAATAAGGAGGATCAATCATGCTTGCATCTTTAGAATGGTTAAAACAATATGTAGATATTAACATCTCCGTTGCGGAGCTGTGCGATAAAATTACCCGTGTCGGTCTGGAGGTTGACACCGTTACCCAACTGGGCAAGGGCCTGGAGGGTGTTGTTACCGGTAAGGTTATGGAAATTCACCGTCATCCTGACAGCGACCACCTGTGGGTTTGCATGCTGGATTACGGCCAAGGCGGCGAGCCGGTGCAGATTCTTACCGGCGCGCAAAATGTACATCAATATGACATTGTGCCTGTTGCCGTAGTTGGCAGCGTACTGCCTCCGAGCGAGCGCAACCCGCAAGGCCTGAAGCTGAAAAAGGCTAAAATGCGCGGTCTTGATTCCTTCGGTATGCTGTGCAGTGCCGATGAGCTGGGTATTGAATCCAAGCTGCTGCTGCCGGAGCAAAGAAACGGCATCTTCATTCTGCCGGAAAATACTCCAATCGGCGTAGACATCAAAACCGTTTTAGGCTTGGATGATACCGTTATCGATATCGACCTGACCAGCAACCGTGCGGACTGCTTCAGCATTATCGGTCTGGCGCGTGAAATCAGCGCTATCACCGGCTGCCCACTGAAAATGCCTGCTATGGACGTTAAGGAAGCTGCCGCAGGCAAGGCCAGCGATTATGTAAACGTTAAAATTGACGCACCGGAGCTGTGCTCCCGCTTTGCTACCCGCGTGCTGAAGGACATCAAAATCATGCCTTCTCCCGAATGGATGCAGCGCCGTCTGCGTGCCTGCGGCGTGCGTCCCATCAGCAATGTAGTTGACGTTACCAACTATGTTATGCTGGAGCTGGGCCAGCCGATGCATGCTTATGATGCCGATAAGGTTGCAGGCCATACTTTGATTGTGCGCCGTGCTCAAGAGGGCGAAAAGCTTGTTACCCTCGACGGCAAGGAGCGCGAGCTGACCTCCGCTATGATTACCATCGGTGATGCCGAAAAGGCTGCCGGTCTTGGCGGTGTTATGGGCGGCCTGCTGACCGAGGTTACCGACGAAACCAAGAATGTTATTCTGGAGGCTGCTTCCTTCCACGGTCCTTCCATTCGCCGCACCTCCCGTGCGCTGGGCCTGCGCAGTGAAGCCAGCGGTCGTTTTGAGCGTGGTGTGGACACCATCCGCGACCATGATGCACTGAACCGTGCTGCTCACTTGCTGGAGCAGATGGGTGCCTGCGAAACCTTCAGCGGAATCGTGGAGGCTTATCCAGAAGAGCTGAAGCCGGCAGTAATCACCACTACCGCAGCAAAGATTAACGGCCGCATCGGCGTAAACATCGCTGAGGAAGAAATGGTTGCTATTCTTAGCAAATTGGGCTTCGGTGTAGAAGCAAAGGACGGCAAGCTGCTGATTACCGCTCCTACCTGGCGCCGTGACATCGACTGCGATGCCGATATCAGCGAAGAAATTGCGCGTATGCATGGCTATGATTTCATCGAAAGCCATCAGCCGGAGCTGACCATCACCCAAGGCAGCCAGTCTGTACTGGACGATGTTAAGGATGACGTACAGGATTACATGGTAGGCGCTGGCTTGAGCGAGATGATGACCTACAGCTTCATCAAGGCTAATGCTTACGATAAAATGCTGCTGCCGGCAGATGATGCACGCCGTAACTGCATCGAGCTGCTGAACCCGATTACCGACGCCTTCTCCGTAATGCGCACCACCATGGTTCCGAGCGCACTGCAGACTGCCTCCTTCAACCTGCGCAACCACAACAGCAGTGTTGCCCTGTTTGAAATCGGCCGTATCTTCCTGCCGAAGGCACTGCCGCTGACCGAGGATCCCGCAGAGCGTCAGCTGCTGACTGCAGTATTGAGCGGTAGCCGCAAAGCACTCAACTGGTGCGACGATAAGGGCAGCGTTGACTTCTATGATATGAAGGGCATTGTTGAAGGCCTGCTGGAAGCAATGCAGGTGAGCGATTACACTATGACTCGCAGCCAACAGCCGTACCTGCATCCGGGCAAGAGCTGTGACATCGTTGTCAATGGCGAGGTTATCGGCTCCTTTGGCGAGGTGCACCCTGTAGCTCAGGAAAACTTTGAGCTGGACCAGGTTACCTACGTGCTGGAAATGGCAGTAGAGCCGTTGGTAGCAAGTGCAACCGCTGTACCGCAATACAAGCATCTGCCCAAGTTCCCGAGCATGAGCCGTGATATTGCCGTTGTTGTTCCGGCAGAGGTAACCAATGCCGAGCTGGAGCAGGTTATCCGTGCGCATGCAGGCGAGCTGCTGCAGGGTGTGCGTGTATTCGATATCTACACCGGCAAGCAGGTTGCTGCAGGCTGCAAATCTATGGCCTTCAACCTGACCTATCAGGCTGCAGACCGCACCCTGACCGACGCTGAGGTTGATGCTTCTATGAAGAAGGTAATTGCTGAGGTTGCCGAAGCATATAAGGCTAAGCTGAGAGATTAATTAGGATATAATTACTACGTATAAAAGGACTCGCTGCCGCTTTTTAGCGGTGGCGAGTCTTTTGCATTTGTACAAAGATTCTGTTATGCAAATATCTGCTTTACAAAATCCTATTGATGTACTATGATAATAGTGAAGACCAATATTTTTTATTGAGGGGGTTTTAATATGTACAAATTATGGAACATGTTAGCAGAAATGCAATCAGATGCTTATGAATGGGTGGAGCTTTCTCACTCTATGAACAATGACAGCCCGGTGTGGAGCGGTATTCCCGCAGGCTCGGTAGAGGTTAGCAAGACAGTGTTCGATTGGGGCAGCCCGATGCTGGAATGTTTGATTCAAACCTTCAAATTTCCCGGCCAATACGGCACGCATATTGACTTTCCCGGTCACTTTGTCAAGGATATGCCTTTGTCCGAGGAATTCGGTGCGCAGCAGATGCTGTTTCCCTTGTGCGTGATTGATATCACCGCCAAGGTTGCGGAGGATGTGCATTACGCTGTAACGGTGGAGGACATCAAGGCTTATGAAGCGGAATACGGACCAATTCCCGACGGCGCCTTTGTGGCACTGCGCACAGACTGGTATAAAAACTGGCCGGATATGGATAAGCTGAGCGGTATTGCTGACGACGGCAGCGAAAACTTCCCCGGCTGGTCCCTGCCGGGGCTGCAATATATTTATGAAGAGCGCAATGCTGCAGCCAATGGTCACGAAACACTGGACACTGATGCTTCGGCAGAGACTGCCAAGGCAGGCGATTTGGCGTGCGAGCGTTATGTGCTGGGCAAGGGCAAGCTGCAGATTGAAGTGCTGCAGAACCTGGACCGCGTGGCACCTGCGGGAGCATTGCTTGTTGCGGCCTGGCCGCGTATTGAAGGAGCGACGGGCCTGCCGGCGCGCGTGCTGGCGATTACTCCGAAAAAATAAGAAAAATTTCAGGAGTTTTAAACTGACAGATTAAGAAAGAAGCGTACATACGGAGTGTGAGTATGTACGCTTTTTTATTGGCGTGATATAATAAATATATCAGTAAACGAAGCTGCTGATTTGTAAAAGAAAAGGGAAGTAAGATACGCATGCGTAAATTAAAGTTTGTTTTTCAGATTATTATAGCCTTTATCGTGGCACTGGCAGCGTACAGCGGTCTTTATCAGCCAAACGCTGAAAGCGTGCGTGCGGCGGTAAAAAACAACCTGCCGCAGAGTATGCAGCAGAAGCAGGATGGCGGCACAGCGCAGGGCAGACTGCGTATCAGCGTGCTGGATGTGGGGCAGGCGGATGCGATTTTGCTGCAGGACGGCAAGCGCAATATCATGATTGACGTGGGCAACGACGTTAAGGATAAGGTAGGCGACAGCGGCGGCAGGCAGGCGTTGATTAAGGCGTTGGACAAGGCCGGAGTCAGCAGAATTAAGACTGTTTTCGTGACGCACCATCACCGTGACCACATGGGCAATATCATGTATGTGCGCGGTAAATACGGTGTCAGCAATATTTATGACAGCGGTTATGTGAACAACGGCTATAAGGCTTCCGTGGAGCTGAACAGTGATTTGCGCGCCGGCAGGTATAACGGACAGGCGCTGAAGGCCGGGGATACGATTAAGATTGATAAAAATTATTATATCGAGGTGTTGGCGCCGGGAGACTTCCTCAGCAAAAAGGACCTGAAGAATATGAATAATACCAGCCTGGTGCTGATGCTGCATTACGGTAGCTTTAAGATGCTGCTGACGGGTGATGCGGAGGCGCCGGTGGAGGATGCACTGCAGCAAAAATACGGCACTGCGCTGCAGGCGGACGTGCTGAAGGTGGGCCATCACGGCAGCAAAACATCGTCCTATTGGCCGTTCATTAGCAAGGTTAAGCCTAAATATGCACTCATCAGCTGCGGTGATTTTTCGATTTATAAGCCTCCGAACAAGAACGTGGTGGGCAGCTTAACGCATCTTGGCGCAAAGGTGCTGACGACGCACGATCACGGTACGCTGACGGTGATAACGGACGGCAAGAGCTTTGATGTTATGACGGAGCGGTAGAAGGTTGCCTAAGTAGAAGATGTGGGGTAGAATAGGGAGTAGAAAGAAGAAGCGGAGGTTGTAATGATGAAGCATTATGAGGTAGTGGCAGCGGTAATTGAGCATGATGGCAAGATTTTGTGCATGCAGCGTAATAAAGGCAAATTTGATTATGTAAGCTATAAATTTGAGTTTCCCGGCGGTAAGGTAGAGGCCGGCGTCATGCTGCGCTGGAACGCGAGCTGCGTGAAGAAATGGATATGGATATCAGCATTCCCGAGGATGCGTATCTTATGACGGTGGAGCACACCTATCCTGATTTTGCGATTACTATGCATGCGTATGTGTGCAAGCTGGCACAGCCCAAGTTCGTTATGAAGGAGCATGTGGCAGCAAAATGGCTGGCTCCGGCAGATTTAAGCAGCTTGGATTGGGCAGCAGCAGATATGCCGATTGTGGAGCGCCTGCAGCAAGAGGAGATTGAATAATCGTGAACAGCAGTGAACTTGCCTTGTATCTTGAGGCGGGCTTTATTGATTTTAATATTGAAACTGACGAGCGCTTCTTGCCGAAAATATTGACCAATAACCAGCAGGAGCAGGTAAAGGTATTAGAAAACCTGCTGTTTGAGCTGGAGCATTGTGATGAATTTTTCTTTTCTGTGGCGTTTGTGACTAACAGCGGTATCGCCTGCTTGATTGATACGCTGAAGGAATTGGAAAATAAGCATATCAAGGGCAAAATTTTGGCTTCGCAATACCAAAACTTTACGGAACCGCGAGCGCTGCGCAGATTACTGAAGTTTCCTAATCTGGAATTGAAGATAATCACCTCTGACTATAATTTCCATGCCAAGGGTTACTTATTCCATACACATGCAACCTCTTCCAAGGATGAAAATTATACCATGATTGTTGGCAGCAGTAATTTGACGCAAAGTGCGCTGACGGTTAACCGTGAGTGGAATGTGCAGCTTTCTTCCATGAAGGATGGCGCTTTAATCAGGCAGATGCAGGAGGAGCTTAATCAGGCGTGGGATGATGCTACGCCTGTTACAGAGGAATGGATTGCTGCCTATGAGCGTATTTATGGTGAAGCGCGCAGTCAACGACAGCGTGCTTATACAAAAATACATAAGCTGTATAAAATCAATCCTAATAAAATGCAGGCAGCAGCCTTACAAAATATTGCAGCGCTTAGGGCAGAGGGCAAAAATCGCGCTCTGCTGATTTCTGCTACCGGTACCGGTAAAACGTATCTTTCGGCCTTTGATGTGCGGGCAGCGCAGCCGAAACGCTGCCTGTTTATTGTGCATCGCGGGCTGATTGCGCGTAAATCTAAGGAAAGCTTTGAGCAGATTATTGATGAGCATATTACGACTGGTTTGTTTACCAGCGGTCACAGAGAAATCGACAGGGATTATGTGTTTGCTACAGTGCAGACCTTGGTGAAGGATGAAAACCTGCATGCCTTTGCGCCGGATGCGTTTGATTATATTATTATCGACGAAGCGCATCATGCCGGAGCCAAAAGCTACCAAAAGGTGCTGAGCTATTTTAAGCCCAAATTTTTACTAGGTATGACGGCAACGCCAGAGCGTTCTGATGACTGCGATATTTTTAAAACCTTTGACCATAATATTGCTTACGAAATCCGTTTGCATCAGGCCTTGGCTGAAAATATGCTGGTGCCGTTTCATTATCACGGTGTAAGCGAAATTGTTGTAGATGGCGAGCTTTTAGATGATAATGCTGATTTTGTACGCCTGACCAGTGAAGAGCGTGTCAAAAATATCCTGTATTATGCAGATTTTTATGGCTGTGACCAAGGGCGCGTCAAGGGTATAGTCTTTTGCAGCAGAATAGAAGAAGCGAAAGCCTTGTCAGAGGCGTTTAATAAGCATGGCAAAAAAGCAGCCTTTTTGGCTGGTGCTACCAGTGAGGAAGAGCGTGCAAGGCTTATCAAGCGTCTTGAAAGCGACGAGGAGGGCGTAGATAAGCTCGATTATCTTTTCTCTGTTGATGTTTTGAATGAAGGCGTAGATATTCCTTCTGTAAATCAGATTATCATGCTGCGTCCTACGCAGTCTGCCATTGTCTTTGTGCAGCAGCTTGGCCGTGGACTGCGTAAGAGCAAGGCAAAGCGCTATCTGGAGGTTATTGATTTTATCGGTAACTATGAAAATAATTACATGCTGCCAATAGCGTTGTATGGCGACCGCAGCTGCAGCAAGGAAAAGCTGCGTCGCATTGTGCATAATAACTTTTTACCGGGGGCATCGACGGTTTATTTTACCGATGTAGTGCGTGAGCGCATTTTTGAATCCTTAAATAAAAATAATTTTCTGGAGCTGCGTCAGCTAAAGGAATCTTATCAATTAGTAAAGTCTAAGCTTGGTCATGCACCGATGATGCTTGATTTTCTGGCTTTGGGTGACAAGGATCCATATCTGTTTATCCAAAAGAAGAAATCCTATTACAACTTCAGACAGTATGCAGATCCTTACGAAAGCACGTTAAATGCCTCTCAGTGCAAGCTATTGGAGTTTATCTGCTTGGAGCTTGCTAATGGCAGACGTTTGGAAGAGGTTGCGCTGCTACGCTATTTAATGCAGCATACGCAAATTGACGTGCCTGCATTTATGCAATATATGCAGAATAAATACCAGCTTACTACCTCGGCAGCAACTGTTGCCAGCGTAGTGAATGTATTGAGTATGCAATTTTTTAAAACTGCGGATGCCCAAAAATATGGTAATATGCCGTTGGTGAATGCGAATGCAGACAGCATTTGCTTAAGTGAAAAATTTAGCAGCATGCTTGCAAATAAGGAATTTTACGGCTACGTTAATGATGCTTTGGCCTATGCGGAAAAACGCTTTTTGTCTGATTATAAGCCAGCAAAATTTTATCGTGGCTTCAAGCTATATGGTTCGTATACGCGTAAGGATGTCTGCCGTATATTGAATTGGGCGAAGGATGAAAGTGCTGTTGTTTATGGCTATAGGGTTAAATACAATACCTGTCCGATATTTGTAACCTATAAAAAAGACGAGAATATCAGTGAAAGCACTAAATATGATGACAGATTTGCCAGTCCTACGATTTTTAACTGGCAGACGCGCAGCAGAGTTAATATTGATTCGCCTGAGGTTGTAGCGATTGAACAGCCGGAAACGCTGAAGCTCCTGTTTATCAAAAAGAGTGATGCTGAGGGCTCAGAGTTTTACTTTATGGGCGAAATGCTGCATAAGCAGAGCATCGGTACCACTATTACCGGCAACAAGGGTGAAAAGCTTTCTATTGTGCAAATGTTTTACGAAATGAAAACGCCGGTAGAAGCAAAGATTTATGATTATTTTGAAGGATAATGCTTATAGTCTTATGTGAAAGTCTTATTGATGACGAGCTCGGCGTTAAGCAGAAACCCAACGGAGGTACACCATGGAAAAACCAATAATTAAAGACGAAGCCTTTTTGGGTTTCTTTTACGATTACCACCACGGTTGTTAGA
>ERZ791702.629-NODE-629-length-12321-cov-2.22558_pt1 | contig 12321 bp, 9 predicted proteins | sample MGYA00510050_ERZ791702 | MGnify/ENA primary metagenome ERZ791702 (study PRJEB30046, sample SAMN00715230) | human gut metagenome | study: EMG produced TPA metagenomics assembly of the A metagenome-wide association study of gut microbiota in type 2... | reverse complement strand
AAGTTCAGCAGCGGCTCGCCGCCGCTGAACTGAATAACAAAGCGTTCACCGCTGGTTGCTGCCAGCTTAACTGCTGCCAACGCTGTTTCCGGTGACATCATACTGCGTTCATGCTCGGCAGCATAGCAGTAACGGCAGGCAAAGTTGCACTGGCCGGTCAGGCTCAGCACTAACATTTTAATGCTCATCTGCTCTGTCCTCCAACTCGCCTTCCATATCAAGGTAGAGCTTTTGCAGCTCCTCCTTAGTTTCCGGCTTAGCCTGCCACAGTCCGCGCTGCTCTGCCTCCAGCAGAATTTCTGTCATGCGCTGCAGCGCCCAAGGGTTAACATCACGCAGCCATTCCTGTACTGCCGGGTCAAAGGTATATTTCTCGGCATATTTTTCGTACATCCAGTCCTCCATAACGGCGCTCGTCGCATCCCATTGGAAGCTGTGCGCAATCATGTTGGCCATATCGGCAGCGCCCTTATAGCCATGCTGCATCATGCCCTTAATAAACTTGGGATTAATAGCCTCACTGCGGAACAGGCGCTTTGCCTCCTCCTGTACGCTGTGCATCGTCACACGCGTCCTATCAGTGCTATCGCCGCAGTAGGAACGCGGCGCACTGCCCTTAATCGAACGTACTGCTGCAATCATGCCGCCATGATAAGCGTTGTAGTCATCACTGCTGAGCATATTGGTTTCGTGGTTATCCTCGTTTTTAATCGTAATATCCAAACTGCCCATACGCTTGCGGAACTGCTGCGGCAGGAATTTGCCCTTGGTTTTGCCGCCGTAGGCATGACCGCCCCAGCGCACGTAAACATCGGCAATATCATCAATGGTTTCCCAGTTCTTGCTTTCCAGCAGCGCCGCAACGCCTGCGCCATAGGTTCCCTGTGCATCGCCAAAGACGCGGAAGGCCGCCTGACGCCATGCAGCATCGTGCTCCATGCCCTCCTGCTGCTCCAGCTCCCTGGTATCCTCCTGAATATGCTTGCGTACAAAGTTTAAATCATCAGGCTCATCCTGCTCCGCTGCCAACAGCACCGCCTTATCCATCACCTGCATTACTGCAGGCATAGTGTCGCGGAAGAGGCCGCTAATACGCGCCGTAACGTCAATTCGCGGACGCTTAAGCTTCATCAGCGGAATAACCTCCAGACCGTTAACACGCAGGCTGCCGCTCTGGTACTTGGGACGGATACCCATAAGATAGAGGAATTCAGCAATGCACTGTCCGTGACTGCGCATGTTTGCACCGGACCAGAACACCATACCGATATTTTCGGGATAATGACCTTCCTCCGCAATAAAGCGTTCTACAACCTGGTCGCCCAACGTTTGACCGATTTCCCATGCCGCCGGTGTCGGCAGGCAGCGCGGGTCTACGCCGTAGAAGTTGCGGCCTGTCGGCAACAAATCGGCGCCACCGCTGGAGGGCGCACCACTAGGACCAGGCTCGATATATTCGCCCTCAAAGCCACGCAGCATATTGGTAATTTCCTGCTTCGTCAAAAGCAGATTGGGGTAAAGTGTATCTACAATATAGTTGCAGACCACTTCCAGCTTTTCTCTGCTTTCCGCAGGTGCCTGCTGCACCCAAGGCAGCTGCAGAGCATCGGCAACCGCTTCCTTGACAAAGTCACGCTGCTGCAGGCAGCGAATCAGCTCGCGGCACTGATTGGCGATACGGTCGATCAGCATACCATAGGTGATATTCAGCGGCTCATATATCAGGCTGCTGTTTTCCAGCAGATAGTAATAATCAAAGCCATACAGCGCTGCTATTGCTTGCGTCAGGCTGGGGATATTGCCGTTATCAAGACGCAGCAGCAGCCACAGATAATCCTCCAGCTGCTGGTCCTCCGGCGGCTGTCCCATAATATGCAGGCCTGTGTGCACCTCCATATTCTTCAAATCCGTAATGTAATTATGCAGATTCATCACGTATTCATCGAAGGGCTTTTCTTCATCGTAAGTAACCTCGTCCTGCAGGTTGGCCTCGGCAACCTTCGCCAGCACCAGCTCCTGCAAGCGCGGCAGATTATCCGGCTGCGTGCTGCTGAAGTGCACGTATTCGTCCATGAGCTTTTCCAGCTCCTCCAGCTCGTCGTACACTCCCGCTTGTGTCTGCGGTGCAGGAAGATGCTCAATCAGGCAGGCAGCGCCACGGCGCTTCGCCTGAATACCCTCGCCCGTAATAGTGATGTTATAAGGATAAATGTTCGGCAAATCTCCCAGCGCCAAATCCGGGTAGCAGCTGCAGTCAAGGCCGGCATTCTTACCCGGCAGCCATTCCAGGCTGCCATGCGTACCGATATGCGCAACAGCGTCTGCCTGCCACACATCGCGCACCCAACGGTAGAAGGCAAGATATTGATGCGTCGGCGCAACGTAAGGATCGTGGTAAATCTTCTCCGGGTCCTCGCCAAAGCCACGCGGCGGCTGCACGGTTACGAAAACATTGCCGTTCATCGTTCCCGGTACCAGGATATCGCCGTCATATTCCATAACAGAACCCGGCGCTTCGCTCCAGTCCTTCACCAGCTGCTCCTGCACCTTTTTGTCCATCAGCGCAAAGAATTCTTTATATTCTGCTCCCGTCAGCTTATTGGCAGCATCAACCTGCTTTTCCGTCAGCATGCTGCGGTCGTTGGTGGCATTGGCTGTCAGCAGCTTGATAAATTTCTTCGTATCCTCAGGAATCCAATCTACCTTATAGCCACGCTCGCGCATAGCAGCCAGCACGCGACGGATGCTTTCGATTGTATCTAAGCCGATAGCACTACCGATATTGGAATTACGCGGCGGATAGTTATGGAAAATAATAGCGATTTTTTTCTCGCTGTTGGCCTTGTGGCGCAGCATCGCCCACTTCTTCGCCTTGGAGGCCATGCGCTTTACACGCTCCATATTAGGTAGATAGCGGACATCGCCGTTTTCCAGAATTTTTTTGTGTGCTATAGGCACGCCGTGAATAATACCATCAAATTCCGGCAGAGAAACGCTGATGGAAACCTCCATGGCGTTCATACCTTCAAAGCTGTCCTTCCATTCCTCAAAGGGCGCAATTGTCGTATAGGCAGCCAAAACAGGTACGTTAAGCTTTTTCAGATAATCAAGATTAATCGAACCGCCGGTAGTCATGGAAAATTTCATCACGTTCAGCAGCACGTCAATTGCCGGTACACCGTCCGCAGTGCAGAAGAAGCTGTTGAAAACCTGCGTCAGACTGGGCATGCCCATTTCCTCAAGCGGCATGCCGTTGCTGAAAACGCAGACAGCGTTGACGCCCTGTGCTTCAAGCTCTTCGACCATCGCAGTCTGGTAGGTCAAATCGCCCCACACCCATTCGTCGCGGTAAAAAAGAATGCCCGCTGTCGGACGGCCGCTGACGCAAAAATCACGCTGGTATTCCGCTAAATCGGTATATACCTTTTTCGCCCGCGGGTGATAAATACCGCACCAGTGAATCGGGTTAGGCTCATCGACTGTAATAGTCTCACCTTGCAACAGCTGCTGCAGATATAACCACAGATTGCTATAATTGATTTCGCCGCCGAACATGCAATATTTTTTGATAACAGCAAGCTGCTCAGGTGTCAGTCCCTGTGCCAGCTCGCCCTCCTTGCTGCCGGCAGCATCAATATAAAAGGGCAGGCGCAGCTGCTTCAGCAGGCTGACGCAGCGCTGCAGAAACGGTGTATCCAGACCTGTACCCATCCATTTCATAATCACCAGCTTGGAGCTTGACAGCTCCTTGTGCCATTTATCCTCCCAAACCGTCGCATCGGTAATCCAGCGGCAGGCGCAGGCATTATCCACCTTGCCCTCCTGCTGCAGCTTTTCCATAGTCTGCTGCATCATACCCATGCGGCGGATAACATTCGTCAAGAAAATAACCTTCATAATTTCTACCTCATCTTAAAAGAACTGCTTCTGCATTCTGCGCAGCAGATACAGGAAGTACGGCGTACCTAAGAACGCTGTCATAATACCTACACGCACCTCTGCCGGCGGCATAATAATGCGTCCCAGCGAATCGCAGAATACCAGAAAGGCTGCGCCGCCAAGTGCGCTGGCAGGCAAGAGTACACGATGGTCAGGACCAATCAGCATACGCATCATATGCGGAATAACAAGGCCGACAAAGCCGATGTTGCCACTGACGCAAACGGAGGTAGCAGTAGTCATAGCTGCTACAAAAAGCAGACCCATGCGGAAGGCGGTAACAGGCATACCAACAGCTTTAGCTTCCGTTTCGCCCAGCACCAGAATGTTCAGGTGACGCGCCAGCATGCACATAATTACAATGCCGCACAGCACCGGTCCCATTGCCAGATATACATGCTCCCAACGGCGATAATCAAGACCGCCGACCATCCAGAAAAGATATTGCTGCAGCTTCTGCTCGTTCATAAATGTAAGCAGGCCGGAGGTAATAGCACCCAAAAGCATACCCACGGCAACGCCTGCCAAAAGCAGCGTCATAACAGGTATTTTTCCGTTGCGCATCGCCAAAAATACCGTCAGGCACACAGCACAGATACTGCCGCAAAAGGCAAAGGCCGGCATAGCAAACATACTGCCGGAGGCAGCACCCAAAGCAATAGAAAGCACGGCACCGGTAGCAGCACCGGAGGAAATACCGATAAGTCCGGGGTCTGCCAGCGGGTTGCTGAAGATGCCCTGCATTACAGCGCCGGAAATACCCAGCGCCGCACCTACAAGCACACCTACAAGCATACGCGGCAGGCGGATATACCAGATAACGGCAAGCTGCTCCCTGCTGTAATCAGCCTCGGTAAAGCCGGGCAGATTCAGCTGAGAGCCGATAACCGCCAACGCTTTTCCCACAGGCACATCTATCTGCCCGAAGGTCAGAGATACACAGGCAATAACAACTAAGAGAACTGCTAATAGAATAATAGCCAAAGGACTCCGTTCACGTTTAATAATCATCTACAAACACACTTCCTCAAAAAATTTCCGGATATACAGCATGCGCGATGTTTTCAATAGCATCGACAATATGCTGGCTGGCAACATAGCGGTATTTGTCCGAAACAAACTTAATCTGCTTGTTGCGTACAGCCTTAACATCGCGATAAGCGGGGTCATTCATTACGGCATAAGCATAACCCTGCACATCCTGTTTATTATTATAATTCCAGGTCGGCAGCATAAAAATATCAGGATTTATGCGTACCACCTGTTCCTTGCTGATAGCAGGCATACCATGCTCGCTCTTGTTTTCATCAGCAACAATAGCCGCGCCGTTGATAACATGCGCCATCGTCAGCATGCTGTCGAGCAAATCTCCTCTCCGCCCCATGGCAGAGGTAAAATTAAAGGCTACAGCAACGCGCCTTTCGCTTGACGGAATCTGACGCAAGCGTTTTTGCAGCTGCTGCAGGTGCGTATCCATCTTCTGCACCATCAGCTCCCCCTGCTGCTTTTCTCCTACCGCTGCAGCTATACCGCGGATTTTGTCGCACATCTCCTTGTAATTATGCGGACTGCGCGCTATATAAACCGGCACGCCCAACCCCTCCAGACTGCGGACCAAATCACTTGAGGTAGCAGTCGAAACAACAACAAGGTCAGGCTGCAGAGCGTAAACCGCTTCCGTATTTTCCGGCACCTTGCGTCCTACAGTATAGGCCTGCTCCTTGGTAATAAAGCTTATTTCGCTGTCGCCTGCCCAACGGCTGTAGGCCATAATACGTTTTATGTCAACCAAATCGGTAAGAATTTCATCTGTACCATATGTAAGCGAAACAATCCGCTGCGGCTTATGCTCAAAGTGCAGCATCCGTCCGGCATCGTCCGTAACGCTGTAGGCCACATCCGCCGCCGACGAAGCAGGAACATCGGCAGCCTGCTGCTTACTGCATCCTGCAGTAAATACCAAAAGCAACAGGCTTATAATCATCAATAGCTTTTTCATAGACCACCTACTCTACTTTATTTTTTTCCTGCGTATAAAGCAATTCCACAGTCGCTCCAGCATGTAAGCACTGCCCTGCAGGCCTACCATCGGCTGCTTGGTAATAAACACCTCATCATTCGTAGGATAGCAGATATTGCAGGCATCAAAGCTGCACTGCTTTCTGCGATAAAGAACCGAGCTTTCGCTGCTGCTCGTCAGCAGCAGTACATTGTCACAGGTTTTAAAATATTCGCTGATGGCAGCATCGTCCACGCCAACAGTGTAAATAGCCTCTGCCGTGTCGCAGGCAGGCGCATCCTTAAGCTGCTGCTGGCAGATAACAGTCAGCCTGCCGATGTCAGTCCATTCGGTGCGCAGCGTCTGTGCGAGGCACAGCGCCTGTGTAGCAGGCGCGCTGACGAGCACGTTATCAAACCACATGCTGCCCCAAAGCGCAATAGCTTCATTATTGCGGCTAAGCAAATAATTATCCTGCGCCTGTGCTTCTGCCGTCACCTTGTCCAACGCAGGAGCAGGCAGCTGCGCATTTATCTGCTGCAGCCAGCGCAGCGTTCCCTGCACACCATAAGGCAGTCCGGCAAAAATATACGGCGTTCCGTATTGCTTCTGCAGATATTCGGCAAGCGGCAACCCCAGCTCCGCATTCGTAACAATGTTCAGCGAAGCCTCCGGAAGCTTCTGCAGCTCCTCCAACGTGCATTCGCAGCCGGGAGTACAAAGCACCTCATAGCCTGCCAGCTGCAGTAAGCGTTTTAATTCCCGCGTATCGGCAGCACCCTGCAGATAAAATTCCGATTGTCCTAAAATATTTACTGCCAAGGGCTTTGCTGTCGCAGTCTGCAGCAACAGCTGCGCAAACAGCTTCTTGGCAGCCTTGGCGTAGCCTTCGGCAAAGCCGCCGACCATACCGCCGCTGTCCAGTGTAACTACGGGGAACGGCAGTTGCAGCTTGCGTGCCATGCCTGCCAAATCATCACCGATTAAGCTCAGCGAGCAGCTGCTTTCCAAAAGCAGTACCGAAGGCTTATGACCATCCTCCAGCATACGCTGCAGCTCCTGCGTCACATATCCCTCGGAGCCGTAAATAACAGCGTTATTATCAGGCTGTGAGCCGTAAAAGCGCGTATACATATCGGGACGCGCCTTTTCCAGATGGCGTAAAGCATAAAAATAACACCACAACGGTCCGTTAATCAAAACCTCACTCTGATCAATAGCAGCAAAAAAGGCACCTGCACCTGTCAGCGCACAGGTATCTACACGCTCGCAGATATTGCCCCAGCCCTGTTTTTCAGACATAGCGCACGCCTCCCTTCAGCCTGCTGCAAAGGCTCTGATAGATTCCCTGCATCATCTTGACCTCACCGGCAACGGCAACCTGCGGCAGCATCGGCAGGGAAATCTGACGTGCCTCCTTATTCTGCAGCTCATGCGTTGTCAGCACGATATCTGCCTCCGCCACCAGCGCTTCACCCTCAGCCGTAGTATATACAGGCACATCGCTGTTTTCCTGCACAACCTTCAGCATCGCTTCGCGCTCATCACCGTCATAAGAATCCAAGAGAATAATGCCTGTAAGATTCAAGCGCAAAAGCCTGATAGTCTGCAGGATATTCCCCGGATGAAAATATCTCAGAATACGGCCGATGCACAGCACTGTTTTCTTGCCTTCCGTTACCGGCAGAAAATGCTGCAGCTGCTCATCTAAGCGTTGCTGCTCCAGCTTCAGTACCTGCTCTGCCAGCTGCTCACGCCCCAGCATACGGCCGATGCTGATAATCCAGTCCTGCGTTTCTTGCCAACCGACAGGATAAATATCGGCCAGATAATGTGTGCCGTATTTTTCCTGCAGCTGCTCTGCAACCTTACGCAAGCCGATATGCGTCTGCCCGCGGCCGCCAAGCACAACCGCATATTCGGCGGCTGCCACCTTTTCCAGCTCATCCATAGCCATATAGCCGGGGAACTGACCGATGACATCTACGCCGAACTCCTGCAAAATCCGCGTAACTTCTTTCGCATAATGGCCCCACGGGCCGCCGTTATCACCTAAAAGCAGCACACTGTCCTTTTGCTTGGCGCAAGGCTTCACAAAGCGTTCCAACAGCTTCTGCGTAATTTCAAAATAGCCGTCATAATATTCCGCACCCAAAAAGCCGCAGCATTCCACAGTAAGGATAGGAACATTGTATTCCTCCTCTACCTCGCGTGCCACCGATTCCACATCGTCACCGATAACACCGGCAACGCAGGAATTGGCAATCATCAGGCACTTGGGCTTGTAGGTTTCAATAGCAAAGCGCAGGCATTTTTCCAAACGTGCCGCACCGCCGAAAATTGCGTCCTTTTCCTGCATCTGGCTGCTGAGCAGCGGCACGGAGCCCCATTGCTCACGTTCATTCTCGGAAAGTGTGCGGTATTGGGAATTGATATCCATCGTGCGTGCTACATGAGCACAGGCACGCGGGCTGTGAAAAACTACTACAGCGCCGTCCATGTAGGCAACAGCGCGCCACACGCCCGGCATACTGCAACTGCAGCTTTTGCGTGCACTGTAAAAGCGTCTTGTTTTAATTGCCATATTCGGCCACCAGCTTTTCAAGCTCCTCAAAGCTCATCGGCGTAGGAATAGCCATGTTTTCATTATGCCAGATATCATGCGCCAGCTTGCGGTAAACACCGGCCTGAGCGCTTTCCGGTGCATACTGCAGCACTGTCTGGCGATTGTTTTCCGCCTTATTGACGATTACATCACGCGGAATAAAGGCAATCAGCTGTGTGTGCAGGCGTTTGGCAAACTCCTGCAGCAGCTGCTGCTCGTTAGGTGTATTGCGGCCATTGCCGATAATGCCGCCCAGACGTACGCCGCCGCGCATAGCAAAACGCTTAACACCCTTGGCGATGTTGTTGGCAGCATAAAGGCTCATCAGCTCGCCGGAAGAAACAATATATATATCGGTTGCGTAGCCTTCGCGGATTGGCACAGCAAAGCCCCCGCATACTACGTCACCTAAAACGTCATACATAATCAGGTCCTCGTCCGTCAGCACCTCCAGTGAACGCAGCTTTTCCAAAGCTACGATAATACCACGGCCTGCACAGCCTACACCGGGCTCTGGACCGCCGGCCTCTACGCATTTAATGCCGTTATAGCCAGTATGGACAATATCCTCTGCCGCAACCTCATCATTATCACGCACCATATCCAGCACAGTCTGGCTGCAGATGCGTCCCAACAAAAGTCTGGTAGAATCATTTTTCGGATCACAGCCAATCTGGCAAACCTTAAGACCATCCTCGCTGAACGCAGCCGACAGATTTGATGTTGTTGTGGACTTGCCGATACCGCCCTTACCATAAATCGCAATTTTTTTCATTAGACATTGACCTCCATCCTATACTCAAAAACTTCTATTCAACTAGCAAGGAAAATATGATATAATTTACTAGATAAAAAGAAGTGATATTACTCCTTTTAATATTAAACTATATACTAGTATTATAGTCAAGCTTATGAGGAACAATTATGATTAATAAAGACAAACGAAAGTACTTTACTGCCGGCGAGCTGGCAGCAATTTTTAATATATCTAAGCAGTCATTGCTCTACTACGACAAGGTTAACCTGCTTTCACCGGACTTTGTCAGTGAAAATGGCTACCGCAATTATTCTATCCAGCAATTTCTGGATTTGGAGATAATCGTCAACCTGCGTGCGCTGGATATCAGCATCGCCAATATCAAAAAATATCTGGAGGACCGCAGCAAGGAGCATTTTCTGCAGCTGCTGCAGGAAAAAACAGCGGAATGTCAGGCAATCATCCACAACAATCAGGAAATCTGCGACACCATCGAGCGCATCAAGGAGGATATGCACGTCAAGGAGCTTAATACATGTCGCCACCTGACGCTCAGCTGGCAAAATGACCGTCTGCTGCGTCTGACGCCGCTTGCGGAAAGTGACGACGGCAAAAGCCGTATTACCAAGTTTGCCCGCCATGGGCAAAGACGCGCGCATCACAAGGGAGCTCTGCCTAATCATGCCGGTTGGGTTTTGGATCAGGAGAGCTTTTTTAAAACGCATGATTTTCTGCATTCACAGGCATATTTTTCCTGCGTCACCAGCGCCACCAAGCATCGGCAGTCCATCAAAATGACGCTTCCGGCAGGACTGTATCTGGAAATCATTTTTTCCGGCACCTTCTGCGAAAACGCTGCCAAGCTGTCCAAACGTATAGAACACTTTCTGCAGACCAACGATTTGGAGCCTGTCGGCAATATTTATATCCTGCCTTTGGAAAATCATTGGTTCTCCTGCGACTGTGAGCAGTATGTCAACAAAATCTTTTTGAAGGTTGAAGATAAAGATACTTCCTCTCTGACGTAAAAATTCTCCCGCGTTATGCTTAAAACTACACCTTTACGTACAATGTCTAAGATAGCCTTTACTGAGTCCGCTCTATGTGAGCGGACTTTTTGCATGTAAAAAACGCTAAAGACTTTCGCATGCCTTTAGCGTTTTTTGTTTACGTTCTTCAATTAAGCGCCTCCGCCGCAGCCTCACAGCTGCAGCTGACTCAAAAAGTTTAAGCTGTTCAACGGTTTATCCGTCTGAAAGAAGATAAACTTGAAGAGAATTTTTTCCAGCTCCATGAGCGCACCGCCTCGCACCCTAAAGGGCACCGGCTGCTCGTAATCGAGCTGCGCCAGCCACTGCCACAGCTCGCGTGCTTCCGCACTGCACGGCTCCAGGCCATCACCGTTATAGCTGCTTTTGCAGCTGCTGCAGATAAGCCCGCCCTGCAACGGACTGAACCACGCATTCTCCTGCGCCGTCACAGCCTCACCGCAATGCACGCAATGCGTTAGCTGCGGCGCAAAGCCAGTAGCCGCCAGCAATTTTATAGCATAGGACAAAACAACCAGACGCGGATTGCGCTGCATCAGTGCCGCCAGGGCAGCGCCCAGCATTTCATAAAGCTCAGGCTGCGGCACCCTGTCCTCTGTCAGCACGGCAGTCAGCTCCGACGCCACCGCCGCATAAGCCATCTGCTGCATATCCATAGACTTGGGCATCTGCAAAAGCTCACAGCTGCGCAGCTTGTCTATCTTCTGCCCCTGCTGAACCTCAATATGCAGATTGGCAAAGGGCTGCAGCAATCTGCCATGTATATTTTTTTCATAACGGGCACCATAAGCAATAAAGCGCAGCTTGCCATGCTCCTTCGTAAAGCAGACCGCATATTTATCAGCCGTCTGCCAGTTTTTTACATGTAAAACAAGCGCATCATCTGCCAAAAGCTCCCTTTGCGACTCACTCATCCTGTTGTTCTTCCTTCTGCTTTTGCTCCTGCGGCAGCTTCGTAGCCAGCACGCGCACTACACGAAAGCCCTCCGTGCGCAGCACCTTAAAGCTATAGCCGGAAATTTCCACAGCATCGCCAATCTCAGGCTTGCGTCCCAGCAGACCGAAAACCCGCCGATAGTATCCTCCTCAGGATCATCAAATACAATCGGCAGCTGCTCTGCCACATCGTCCAGCAGCACCATGCCGTCAAATTCAATCCTGCCATCGGGAAGCTGCAATACGTCCGGCGGCTCCTGAGCTTCATGCTCGTCCTGAATATCACCGACGATTTCCTCTACGAGGTCCTCCATCGTAATCAGGCCTGCAGTACCACCGTACTCATCTGCCACAAGCACCATCTGCACATGACGTTGCTGCATCAGGTGCAAGGCCTTCGGCACCGGCATAGCCTCCGGAATAACGACAATCGGACGCATCAGACGGCGCAGGTCAAATGTAGTCTGCCCCGGCTTAATCTTCAGCAGGTCGCGCACATGCAGCGTACCCACCACCTGATCCTTGTCCTCCATGCAGAGCGGATAGCGCGTATGATGACTGCTGCGCACAACAGCCATATTTTCTGCCAGCGTATCATCCAAAAACAGGCATACCATATCCTGTCTTGGCACCATGACCTCGCGCGCCACACGGTCGGCAAAGTCAAAAACATTGCCGATCATGCTGCCCTCGACATGGTCAATCTGGCCATGGCGCTCGCTGGCGCTCACCAGCTGGCGCAGCTCGTCCTCACTGCTGGCACTGCCCTCCTTGTGCCAGGTGCCTGTTTTCAGGTAATGCCAGGCAAGCGGCAGCCTATGCCAGAAATCAATCAGTTTCCGAAAAAAGTTGATAAGTCCTCACTCCTTGTAGCCAAGCTGCTTCAAGGCTTTATCCTTGTTACGCCAGTCAGCCTTAACCTTAACCCATAAATCCAAAAAGACCTTGCAGTACAGCAGGTTTTCGATATCAGCACGCGCCTGTTGGCCGATTTTCTTCAGCAGGCTGCCCTTAGCACCGATAACAATGCCCTTTT
>ERZ791702.627-NODE-627-length-12462-cov-3.82993_pt1 | contig 12462 bp, 3 predicted proteins | sample MGYA00510050_ERZ791702 | MGnify/ENA primary metagenome ERZ791702 (study PRJEB30046, sample SAMN00715230) | human gut metagenome | study: EMG produced TPA metagenomics assembly of the A metagenome-wide association study of gut microbiota in type 2... | reverse complement strand
AGTACGGTTTCAAGGATATTGAATAATGATCAGACGTTAAATGTAACAGATCAGACAAGACAAAAAGTTCTTGAAGTTGCGCAGGAATTAAATTACCGTTCTTTGTCGCAAAGATATAACCGGGGAAATTCCCAGTCGGAAGAAGAGAAGAACATCTGTATCGGAGTTGCGCAAATGCTTCAGATGGAGGAACTTCAGGACGATATTTATTATCTTCTTATGAAAAATATGTTAGATAGTGAATGTTTTGAAAAAGGGTGGACAACTGTTCCGTTGTATCGAGATGAAACTGGTCGTTTCGGAACGGGACGTGAGATAGAGCTTGACGGAATCGTTGCAATTGGAAGATTTACGAAAGAAGAGGTGAAAGATTTTCACCAGCATACAGATCACATTGTATTTATAGATTCGTCACCGGATGAGATGAAGTATTACAGTATTTTACCGAATTATCATATGGCGGTAAGAAATGCGCTGAATTATTTTGAAGAGATGGGATATGAAAAGATTGCCTACGTTGGTGCGGTGAATACATATGATTATAAGAAAGAACTGACAATGGATGCAAGATATTATTACTACCGGAACTCAGAGACGATGCGAGATACATTTGATGAGGAATGGGTGATCGATTCGGAGATGAATCCACGCAGTGCATATGCGTCGATGATCGCATATTTAGATGCACACAAGAATCCTCCGGAGGCGATGCTCATTAGCAGTGACGTACTTGTACCGGGAGTGATTAAGGCTTTGACGGAACGTGGATTTTCTGTTCCGAAAGATACGAATATGATCGTATTTAATAATACATCAATATCAGGAAATTGTAACCCGCCGTTGGATGCGATTGAGACTTATATCCAGGAAACAATCCGAGCAGCAATGCTATGTATCGAGCAGCTGCGGATGGGAGAAATCATTCCAAAGAAAGTGATTATTCCATGTAGTTTAGTAAAACGTGGAAGTGTGGAAAAGAAAAAATAGACAAAAAATGCGTGTCCCCAATAGGTTGATACGCATTTTTTTTGTGCACTTTTTCAGCAAGTAAAAGGGAAAGTAAAAACTTTACTAAAAACAGTAAAAAATAGTAAAAGTTTTATTGACTATTAGTAAAACTTTTGGTAAAATCGTTGATAAAGAGAGAACCGAGGAGGTAAGGAAGTTTGTTGTTAGGTGTTGATTATTACCCGGAACAGTGGAATATCGATCTGATGGAACAGGATATGGATACGATCGTGGAGATGGGATGTAATGTAATTCGTATTGCGGAATTTTCCTGGCATATGATGGAGAAGAGGGAAGGGCAGTTTGATTTTTCTTTTTTTGATCATGTGATCGAAGAAGCGAAGAAGAGAAATCTGAAAGTGATCATGGGAACTCCTACCGCTACGATTCCGGCATGGCTTGCAAAGAAATATCCGGACATTCTTTCGGAATTTGAAGGAGGAAAAAAACGTTCCTTTGGAGGAAGACATGTGTATTGCTTTAACAGTGCCACAATGTATGCGTATTCGGAAAAAATTGTTCGTGCTTTAGTTGAACATTATAAAAATGAAGAAGCAATCGTAGCATGGCAGATCGACAATGAGATCGGACATGAAGGAAGCGATATTTGTTATTGTGAAAACTGTCAGAAAAAATTTCAGCAATATTTGAGCGAAACGTTCCAAGGACAGATCGATCGGTTAAATGATACATACGGGACGACGTTCTGGTCTCAGGAATACAATTCTTTCGATGAGATTCCAATTCCGACAGAGACAATTACAACACATAATCCGGCACTTCGTCAGGACTGGGAGCGTTTCCGAAGTAAAGTGATTGTTGATTTTATTGATTTTCAGGCGAAGCTGATCAAATCAATCGCGCCGAAAGCAGTTGTTATGCACGATTTCCCAGGCGGTGGACTTGGAAAACATGTAGATTATTCGAAAGTGGCTGCGACCCTGGATCAGGTCGCGTATAACAACTACCCGGTATGGGGCGGTCAGAAGGAACCAATCGCACCCCACGAAATTGCCTTCGGTCTGGATTATATACGAGGCTTAAAAGGGGAGAACTTCTGGATCACGGAAGCCATCATGGGAGCGCAAGGACATGATGTAACGGGATTCCTGCCAAGACCGAATCAGGCAAAAATGTGGTCCTACCAGGGAATGGCACATGGCTGTGATTCTATGATGTATTTCCGTTATCGTGGAGCAACAAAAGGAGCGGAACAGTTCTGCTATGGAATTTTAGATGCAGACAATGTAAAGAGAAGAAAATTTTATGAAGTGCAAAGCTTTTTTCGGGATATAAAAAATTATGACGCGGCATTAAAAACACCGATTCGAAATCAGGTGGCAATTGTTTATGATTACGATTCGCTTGCTTCTTTCCGTATCCAGAAACAGAGTATTTTGCTTGATCCGGCAGCAGAAATGCAGAAATTTTACAAGCCATTTTTCGATGTGAACGTAGGAGTGGATGTCATTCCGGAAGACCGCGATTTTTCGAAGTATCAGGTGCTCATCCTTCCACAGATGATTATTCACAAACCGGAAATGGAAGCGAAAGTAAAAGCATTTGCCGAACAAGGCGGAACGGTTGTACTAACTTACCGTTGTTCGGTGAAAGATGCGAACAACAATGTACCGTTTGGAAAGACGGCACCGGTTGGATACAATGAGTTTGCCGGACATTGCGTAGTAGAAACAGAGAGCCTTCAGACGCTGGATGCATTTCCGGTTGTGGGGACAGGCGCATTTGCAAAATATAACGGCATGGGCGGTATTTTCAGAGACATGATCGAAGTAAAAGATGCAGAAATCCTCTTCCGGTATGGAGATACATTTTACGATTCATTTGCGGCAGTGACAAGAAAACCGGCCGGTAAAGGAATGGTTTATTATATTGGATGTGGACTGGAAGAATCCATTACAAAAGCACTCATGGAGACGATCATGAAAGAGAAAGAGATTCCGATGTATCCATCTCAAAATGGTGTGGAAATTGTTACAAGAGGAGAAAAGGAACAACAGATCAAAATGTATATAAATCACAATGGGACAGAGGCAGAAGAAGACGGTGTAAAACTGGCACCGTTCGAATGTGTGATTAAATCGATAAATTAACAGGTAAAAATGGAGGTAGAACAGTGGGTATTGTAGTGAACGATTCACAAAATCTTTTTATGCTCCAGACGCGCTCTAACAGTTACGCGTTCGGAATTGACAATCAGGGATTAGTGAGACATTTGTACTGGGGAAGCAGGATCAATGCGATGGAAGATTTCGAAATGCCGGAGCTTGCAGAAGTATCTACGAACGATCCGGTATATGAGATCACAAAAGAAGAATTTCCTGTATACGGAGGTCTTCGATACAAAGAACACTGTCTGAAGGTTACATTTGCAGACGGGACGAGAGATGTGGCTTACGAGTACGTAAATTATGAGATCCAGAAAAACGAACAGTGTGAGGAACTGGTGATCATTTTAAAAGACAAACATTATGCCCTTGTAATGGAACTGCATTATAAAATCTACGAAGCGTATGACTTGATGGAACGTTTCGTTGTGCTGAAAAATGAGTCGACAGAAGTTATGCAGATAGAAAAGCTGCACAGTGGGCAATTTCATGTTCCATATGAAGGATTGAATTTTAGAAATGTACACGGCCATTGGGGCGCAGAACAGCAGAAATTCGTGCAGAAAGTCGATTATGGAAAAATCATTTTCGAAAATAGAAGAGGAATTTCCAGCCACAATCACAATCCTTATTTCATTTTGGATCAGGATGCCACAGAGACAACCGGAAATGTGTACTTTGGCGCACTTCGTATGACTGGAAATTTCAGCGGGGCGGTAGAGCAGACACAGTACGGAGAGACACTTGTGCAGATGGGAATTAACACACATGATTTCACATGGGATCTTAAGCCGGGAGAAAGCTTTGCCTCACCGGAAATTCTCTGTGGGTATTCAGCAGATGGATTTCAGACAATGTCCCACAACCTGCATCAGTTTGCAAATGATTTTCTACTTCGGGAAGGACTTCGTCCGGTACTTTATAATTCCTGGGAAGCAACCGGTTTTGATGTAACGGTTCAGGAGCAGAAAAAGCTTGCAGCTAAGGCAAAAGAGTTGGGTGCGGAGTTGTTCGTAGTAGATGATGGATGGTTTGGCCAGCGTCACGGAATTGATAACGGCCTTGGCGACTGGTATGTAAATAAAGAGAAGTTCCCGAATGGAATCGATGAGCTGATCGACGAAGTGAAAGCGCAGGCACTTCTGTTTGGAATCTGGGTAGAGCCGGAAATGGTAAATCCAAAGGCAGAGCTTTATGCGAAGCATCCGGATTGGATCTATCACTTTGATACAAGAGAGAGCGACACATCGAGAGAACAGTATGTGCTGGATCTTACAAAAAATGAAGTAAAAGCGTTTGTACTGGAAATGTTGGATAATCTTCTCTCTAACCACGAAATCGACTACATCAAATGGGATGCAAACAGACCAATCTCTCAGACAAATTTAAAGAAAGATCTCTGGTATAAGCACATCCAGGCACTCTACGATATTGTGAAGGAAACGAAGAAAAAGCATCCGGCTGTATTGTTCGAAGCATGCGCATCTGGTGGTGGACGTATTGATTACGGCATTCTCGGAATTTTTGATGATTTCTGGACGAGCGATAATACAGACGCATATGACCGTCTGTTTATCCAGGATGCATATTCTTACATTTACCCGATCAAGGCAATGCGTGCCTGGGTGACCGATTGTCCGAACTTCCTGTCCAACCGTGTGATTCCAATGAAATTCCGCTATCACAGTGCAATGATGGGAACACTTGGAATTGGATGTAATATTTTGAAATTTACAGAAGAAGACATTGCTCTTTCTCAGGAAATGATCGCACAGTACAAGGAAATCCGTCCGATCATTCAGGAAGGTACGTTCTATCGTCTGAATCATACGTCGGCAAATGATTATTTCCTATATGAATATATGAAAGGAAATGAGGGCGTACTGTTCGCATTTCTCCCACAAAGCAAGCTGGGACATCGTGGAGTGACAGTGAAACTTCGTGGACTGGAAGAAAATGCGTCCTACGAACTTCTTATGGAAGATGGCAAACTCACAAAGAGTGGAAGTTATCTTATGAAACATGGATTTGACATGCGGTTGACGGGTGACTACGCAAGCATGTTGATTCGTATAAACAAATTATAAAAAAGCAAAGGAGAACATCAAATGAAACTTTCAAACTTTTCTAAATTATCATTTGGTATTGGAGCACTGGGAAAAGATTTATGCTATGCCATTATTTCGTATTTCTTAATGATTTATTTTACAGATACGATCGGATTGACACCGCTTTTTGTCGGTAACCTGTTTCTGGTTGCCAGAGTGTGGGATGCATTCAACGATCCAATGATGGGATTTGTTGTTGATAACACAAGAACAAAATGGGGAAAATTCAGACCTTGGATTTTGATTGGTACGGTGTTAAATGCAATCGTTTTAGTATTTATGTTTACAAAACCTTCCGGATTAGAAGGAACTGGCATGTATATATATTTCTCTGTTGTTTATATTTTGTGGGGAATGACTTATACAGTTATGGATATTCCATACTGGTCAATGCTTCCGTCTCTTTCCAGCACGAAAAAAGAAAGAGATTCTATGTCAGTTATCCCGAGAATTTTTGCAAGTACAGCCTGGCTTCTTATGGGTGCGTTTGCTCTGAAACTTGTATCTGTTCTTGGTAAAGGAGACAGCGCTGTTGGATATTCTGCACTTGCGAAAATTATTGCAGTGATTTTTGTAATTACTTCTATTATTACTGTTGTATTTGTAAAAGACCGCAGCTGTCAGGAAGCGGAGTCGGGTAAAGAAGCAAAAAGGCTTACAATCAAAGATGCACTTCATGTTATTGCCGGAAATGATCAGCTGAAAGTATTTATCGGAATTGTGCTTTGCTACAATCTTGTTGTACAGCTTGCCGGTGGTATTGCAATTTATTACTTCAAATATGTAACCGGAAATGAAGGCTTATATCCAATCTTCACAACTGCAGCACAGTTTGCAGAGATTGCAGCTTTGTTCCTTTTCCCAATCCTTTCTAACTATTTTACAAAGAAACAGGTATTTGCAATTGCCAGCTTCAGTCCTGCAATTGGTCTCGCAGGAGTTGTACTTTGTGGATTCTTTGCACCACAGAACATGGTAATTGTAGCAATCAGTGGTATCTTCTATAAATTGGGTTCTGGTCTTACATTAGGAGCAACAACCGTTATGCTTGCTGATGTTATCGATTATGGACAGGTAAAATTAGGAAGTAGAAATGAAAGTATTATCGCTTCATTCCAGACACTGCTTGTTAAGACCGCATCTGCAGTATCTGCCTGGCTGATCGGTGTAGGCCTTACAATTGTCGGCTATGTAGCAAACGCAGAACAGAGCGCGTCTACAATCATGGGAATGCGAGTATTAATGGGTGTTGTACCTTCTGTAATTACAATCCTTGCATTTGTGATCTACGCAAAAGGCTACAAACTGGAAGGCGCATATCTGGAAGAGATCATGGAAAAAATAAAAGGTAACAAAACGGAAGAAACAGAAGAATAGAAAATGAAATGAGATGAAGAGGTAGCGCGCTAAGTATTAAGTGCGCTGCCTTTTTTTGTTAAGACAATAGTATCACTGTATGAGATTGCGCATGGAATTTTTTTTCACTGGTAGTAGTATTTTGCATATCATAAATTTCTAGCAACAACTTCAAAACATTATAATCCAAAAATGAAAGAAAGAGGCAGTGCGTTAAGTGGGTGATATGCCTTTTCTCGGTTCTGTTATTAAAAAGTTCCGAATATGACAAAAAATCGGAGGTGGTGTGATAAAAAAGTGCAAGCCCCCCCCCTTTTTTTATGAGAAAATAAAATCACTTATATATAATGGAAAGGGGTAAGGAAAAAATGAAAAAGAGAAGGCGAATCTTATCGCTTGTCTTTGCAGCCTGTCTTGTGATAACGGGAATTGTTTCGGGCGCAGGTGTGCAGAAGGCCGAAGCAGCTGCAAGAACAGAAGTAATCGATGTTACGGATTACGGAGTATATCCGGACAGTGGGAAGGATAGTGCAATCGGAATACAGAAAGCAATCGCAGCTGCGAAAGATGCAACGAAAGAGGGAAAAGAAGTCAAGATTAATTTCCCGGAAGGACGCTATGATATCTATCCAGATAAAGCAATAGAAAGAGAATTATATGTTTCCAATACTGTAGGTGCCGATCAGAACAATAAAATGAAGAAGATCGGTATTTTTCTGGAAGATATGGATCATGTTACCGTAGATGGAAACAACTCTCTGTTTATGTTCCATGGTAAAATGACAACATTTGCAACAATCGGTTGCGAAGATGTTGAATTTAAAAATTTTGCAGTGGATTTCCAGGTTCCGACAGTTATTGATATGACTGTTGAGAGTGTAGAGGGAAATACAGCAACTATGTATATTCCTGAGTGCTATAATTATGAAGTTGCAGGAACAACGATTAAATGGTACAGCGATGTAAGTCCTTATACAGGTCAACGTTACTGGAGTATCTCCGATCTGTCAGGTTATCATACCCAGCGGGAAGATACCGTACAGGGAATCAAATTCGGTGCAGGAAATGGAAATGCTGCATTAAAAGGTGTAGCTTCTATTGAGGATCTTGGAAATCATCGTGTAAAGATTACATATAATAGTAAAGCCGGTGAAGTTCAGAACGGAATGTGCTTTCAGTCACGTCCGACCGTACGTGATCATGCAGGAACGTTTTTCTGGAAGAGCAAAGATATTAAGATGACTTCTCTTGATATCCAATTCCTTCATGGATTTGGTATGGTAGGTCAGCATTCTGAAAACATTACAATGGAAGATGTTGATTTTGAAGCACCAAAGGAAAGTGGAAGAACAACAGCCGGATATGCTGACTTTGTACAGATGTCCGGATGCAAAGGAGCAATCAATATTAATAACTGTACCTTTGCAGGTCCTCATGACGACCCGATCAATATCCACGGAACATTTAACACAGTTACATCCATCAGTTCTGACAGAAGAACAATCACAGTACAGTACAACCATCATGAAACAGCTGGTTTCCCGAACTTTTTCGAAGGTGACGAAATCGAGTTCATGACAAAGGGAAATATGATCACAGTTGAAAATTCCGTTCGCACAGTAACAAAGGTTGACGGACCGGACGGAATGGGCGGAAACATGGGTGAAGGTTCAGGAAGTCTGACAACCATCAAGCTGACATTGGATAAGGCAATTCCTGCCGACGTTCAGGTAAATCAACATGTGGTAGAAAATATCACTTATACACCAGCTGTCAACATCAGCAATTGTGAATTTAAGGAAGTTCCGACAAGAGGAATCCTTGTAACTACAAGAAAACCAATTGTCATTGAAAATAATACATTTGACGGAATGAGTATGGCAGGCATCTATATTTCTGATGATGCCCAGGGCTGGTATGAGTCAGGTCCGGTCAGAGATGTGACCATCCGTAATAATACATTTACAAGAGGAAATGCACAGGCAATTTTCATTGAGCCTACCAATCCGACTGTATCTACGGAAAAGACCGTACATTCTAATATTAAGATCAAGGGCAATACGTTTTTTACGTACAATAAGAGAGTTCTTGATGCAAAGAGTGTAGATAACCTTACCTTTAAAAATAATAAAATTTACAGACAGGATCCGATCAACGGAGATGGATCTCTGAGTCTGGCAGTAAAAGACGGAAGTTCTACAGAACTGAATGTAGCCGACAGTGCAGAACTGACCGTAAGCGGAAGTGGTGATACCTTATCAGGAAAACTGTACAACTTTAATGGTTGTAAAAATGTAGTGATCGAAGGAAATGAGTATGACGGTGGATTGAATGCCGGAAGTTCAATCAGCAACATGAGTGCTTCTGATATTACAGTAACCAATGATGCAATGAAGGTAAACGCAGATTCCACAACAGCACCGAACGGAACGATGTACTACGAATCTGACAATGAAAAAGTAGTAAAAGTTTCCAGTACAGGTGTCGTAACTGCAGTTGGAGCAGGAACAGCCAATGTAACAGGATATATGGTTGTTGGAGGACGTAAGTTCCCGACCAATACAGTTACATTCACAGTCAACGCAGGTGAACTTGGTAATCTGCCGGAAGGAATAGAGCTGACAGCAGCTGGTAACAAAGAAAATATTAAAGTAAATGATACGATCCAGTATACTGCAGATCTGAAATGGAACGCTGAAGAGAACGGTGCAGACAAGAACAGCGCAGTGACATGGAAGGTTTATGATGCCAAGACCGGAACTGAGACTGATAAAGCAACAATCACTGAACAAGGACTTCTGACAGCAGTAAAACCGGGAAGTGTTGTAGTGACAGCATCTACAGCCAACGGCTATGCAGCATCCAAACTGGTATCGATCTGGCAGGAAGGGAAGATGATCGCATCGGATATTACAGTGGATTATCCGACATCTTCCGACAAATACCGTGCAAGTTCGACCGTGGAAGGCGGACTGGAGCAGGATTTCACAAGCCAGGGACTTTACCAGAATCAGACTCCGAGCAATGTCCTTGTAAAACCATTGCCGGAAGGAACAGACAGAACAGATCTGACACTTGTATTCAAACTGACAGGTGCAACTCCTGCAAATACATGGGCAGATGCAGGAATCTATCTCTATGATGATGCGGACAATTATGTAGCACTGGAAAAGAAGCATCGTGATGGCTCTACCAGTGCAGTAGCACTTGTAAAAGAGCAGAACAGAAGTGCAGTAGAGGAACCATATAATAACTGGGCAAATGTAAGCACAAATCCAATCTGGCTGAAATTGGTAAAAAATAATGCCACAGTGACAGCTTACTACAGTGCAGATAAGAACAACTGGACCACCATCGGTTCGAGAACAGACTGCGGTTTCCTGAGCGGTAATTTTAAGCTGGCAATCGCAAGCCAGGGAACTAATACAGGATCCATCACTTATTCTGATGTTACAGTGAATAATAAAGAAGTAAAATTAGTTGAAGAGGCAGTGAAACCGACCGCCTCCAATGTTAAGGTAACATATGACGAAGCTGCTGACAGCCTGACAGCGGCAGGAGATACTACAGGACAGTCCGTAATTGTAAAATGGGCAGTTGCTGATAAAGAAAATGGAAACTATTCCATTATCAGCGGAGTAGAGGGAACTTCTCTGACAGCTTCTAAAGCATTGAAAGGCAAATATGTGAAAGCTGCTTATGTACCGCTGATCGGAACAGGTGCAGCAGGAGACATTGTATGGTCTGATGCAGTAAAAGTAACCGGAAATGGCACAGATTCAGGTGCATCAGCAGTCAAATCTGCAAATGCAGATCTGGCGACAGCTGACATTAAAACTAGTGAAAGTACAGACATGTTCCAGTTTGTAAAAGGAACAACTTTCTATCAGACAACAGCAGGAAGTGACGTTCAGGAAATCAAGTATTCCTTTGCAGCAGAGGATACAAAGGCAACAGTAAAAGTGCTGGTGAATGGAAAAGAAACAGCTGAACTGAGCGGAAACGCAGTTCTCACAAGCGGAAGAAATCTGATCGAGGTAAATGTTACAGCAGAAGATGGCGTGACAATGAAAAAATATCGTTTCACAATCAGCCGTCAGGGAGATAACAATGCATTGTTGGAAAGCCTGCAGGTAAATGGACAAGAAGTTGTGCTGGAAGAGGGAGTTTATGAATATAGTCTTCCAATTGCAACAGGAACAACAACAGCGCAGGTTGCAGCGACAGCACAGAGTACAAGAGCAACTGTTTCCATCGTGAACGGAAAAGAGGTTACATCCGCAGCACAGACTGTTCAGGGAGACGTGACAGTTGCACCGGGAATCAATGAGATTACGATCCGTGTGACACCTGAGACAAGTGCAGAGCCGGTCTACTATAAACTGAAACTGAAAGTGCCGAATGCTGCAAATGCACGTTTGGAAGCATTAAGCCTTGGAGGAAATATATATCTGAAAGAAAACTTTGATGCAGATACATTAAAATATACAGCATCTGCAACAGAATCCGCTGTGACAATCAATGCAACAGCAGAAGAGGCGGATGCAACCGTAGAAGTTATCTGGAAAGATAAAGTGATTCAGACAGGAACAGGAAGTGCTTCGGCAGAACTGGGACTGACAGAAGGTGACAACACTGTGAAAGTGAAAGTAACTTCTGCGGACAAGTCCACAGAAAAGACTTATAAAGTAACAGTTCATGCATCAGGAGATACATGGTTATCTGATCTTGACTGGACATCACAGACATCCGGAGATTCAGGTAATCCGACAAGAAAAGATAAGAGCTGTGGAAACAACACACTGACCTTATGGGACGGTTCAAAGGAAGAAACCTTTGATAAAGGAATCGGAAGCCATGCAGATTCTACAATCATTTACGATCTGACTGGCAAAGGATATACAAGTTTTTCATCTTATTACGGTGTAGACCGTGAGACAAAGATAAATCCTTCTCAGGCAAGTATCACATTTAAGGTATATGTGGATGGAAATCTGAAGTTCACAAGTGATGTAATGGGAACTAACACAGCAAAAGGATTTACAGGTGATATTGATATAACTGATGCAACAGAACTGAAATTGGTTATGGACAAAGGTGCAAATAACTGGAGCGATCATGGTGACTGGGCAAATGCGAAACTGACAAAACCGTTTACAGCGCCGCAACCAGTAGTTGTGACCGTTCAGGTAAATGACCCGGTAATGGGAAGTGCAGCAACCGATAAGGGTGAGTATCAGAAGTATGATACCGCTACAGTAACTGCAACAGCAAAAGAAGGATATCATTTCGTAAACTGGACAAACGCAGAGGGAACAGAAGTCAGTGATGCAAATCCACATGTATTTGATGTGACAGAAGATGTGACACTGACAGCAAACTTCGCAGCAAATCCTGTAGTAAAGAAACAGTATACAGTAACAGCAACAGCAAGTGCTGAAGCAATGGGAACAGTCAGCATGGATCATGAGGACGGAATCTACGAAGATGGAGAAAAGGCAACAGTAACAGCAACAGCAAAAGAAGGACATCATTTCGTAGGATGGAAGCTGAAAGATGCAGAGGATATTTTAAGTACCGATGCGAAGTATACATTTAAGGTTGAAAAGGATGTAGACCTGATCGGAGTATTTGAGAAGGATGCAGAGCCAGTTAAACAGTATACAGTAACAGCAACAGCAAGTGCTGAAGCAATGGGAACAGTCAGCATGGATCATGAGGACGGAATCTACGAAGATGGAGAAAAGGCAACAGTAACAGCAACAGCAAAAGAAGGACATCATTTCGTAGGATGGAAGCTGAAAGATGCAGAGGATATTTTAAGTACCGATGCGAAGTATACATTTAAGGTTGAAAAGGATGTA